>Ga0209589_1003373_pt1 | contig 27901 bp, 22 predicted proteins | sample CowpeawhiteBW_FD_187525 | JGI IMG/M metagenome (GOLD analysis project Ga0209589, IMG submission 187525) | Root nodule microbial communities of legume samples collected from California USA - Cow pea white BW (SPAdes) (version 2) | ecosystem: Host-associated > Plants > Roots > Nodule | place: USA...
GATCTCAAAGCCGCCAATTTAGCATCGAATATGGGTTGTTTGACCTCGTAAGCTGTAAAAATGCAATTATATTAGTTAATTTAATTATCAAATATGGTGACTGAAACAAAAATTTTATTACCCATATTCTTTAACCGGTTTTTCAATTCGTGATTCTTGAATTTTTTGTTGAAATTGGAAGCAATATGACGTATGCAGTATACTGATTGCAATCCATCTGCTTCCCATTGTACTTCTTCAAATTGTAGGGTTGCCAATATGCCTTTCCCCCTGTCTGTTATGAAGCAGAGGTTTGATTGTGGTGTAACGTGCTCCCTTAAGAGTTGAACAAACCATATCAAGGCCTCCTTTGTTTCTCCTTCCACTATCGCGAAGGCCAAAGGGAATATATTACGTGACCCATCTTGAGCTAGTGATATTAGCAATGTCCCTTGATATCTTCCTGTGAGAAATGTGCCATCTACTTGGATAATTGGCTTGCAATAATTAAACCCTTGAATGCATGGTCCAAAAGACCAAAATACGCGTTCCGTAATATAGCAAGAAGGGTCAGGTTGGCCACTAACAAGTCTAGGAGATCCAGTGCATTGAATTATTGTGCCGGGATTGCTTTCTTGTACAACTTGATACCACCTTGGAAGTTCATTATAAGACTCTTCCTAATCTCCAAACTCCTTGGCAAGCGTTTTTTGCTTACCCTTCCAAGCTTTGTCATATGAAACTGAATATCTGAAACGATTCTTGATTTCAGCTATCAAACTTTTGATAGGTATGGAAGGATTTTCCTTTACAGAGTTCATCACAATAGAACCAATTTGGTTGGAATCAAGATTGACATGATCTGCAGGTTGCATGGTTGACAAACAAGTGTGGATTCCGTCAATCTTTCTAATCTCCCAATTCAGACTCCGCTTGCTATAAGCAGCTCGTAAACACCACGGGCATCCTTTTTTGTGGTCGACACATCGACATATGAATTTTTCAGATTTGCTCTCAACAACCATAAATCTATAACCATTGTCGATGTGGTATTGCTTGATATATGACACTGTGGACTCTTTTGTGTCAAAAGACATCCCAATACATAATGAATTTTCGGTCATTGGATTTGAAGCTTCAACTAAGGTGTGACTTGATGAGCCAGTATGATCTGTTGTATGCATTGTATATTGGTTGGTAACCAACTCATCTTCACTAAAATCAGACAAAATATCTGGATATTGACTTTGTCCGGCCATTTCTGTGCAAATTTGGTGAAAAGTGAAAATTTTGTAGGGTCAAAAATAATAAGGGGAGAAAAAAATATAAGACTTCAACAAAAATGTGGTGTTTAAATCGTGTGCAGAGAAGCCGATATTAATGGCAACGGTCAACCATATTAAATAACCTATTTTAATGCACACAAACGTCATTAATGACACTATTTCTTAATAAATAACCATTGTTGATACACAAAAGCCGCATTAATGGCAATGACTTTATTAATAAAAGCCAGCGACTTCATTAAATGAACAGTACAGAAACCGTCAGGCGGCCTGGCAACATTAATTGAAAGTCGTCCGCACCAATGATGACATTAATTGAAATTCATCCGCGTCAGTGACGACTTCACTTTGGTTGTCATCCGCACTGATGACGACTTCACTGTCCAAGACCCTGACACCATCACGTGCGCGAATCTGTGCGCATTTATTTCGTGGTTGACCGTGCCCGTGATGTGTGGATCCCCTCACTGCACCACTTCCAAGCCATGAATTCAGGGAAATAGTGGAATTCAGAGATTCCTCCTACTCTCTATGCCATGCATAGTCCAATTTTTACATGCACTGGTCTAAAGTGTTGGCAGCTTTAAATGTCTTTTCTGAATGCATGCTCTCAACCACATTGCACGAAAATATTGAAGGATTGATGGACAGCTGCTGTGCATTCACGTGAGGAATCAAGGCATTGGTTTAAATACCTTCAAGTTGCATCCATATGCATCAGTTTCGGTTTGTGTGTTGTGCTTAGATTGGGAGAGAATTATTTGAAGTTTGTGCGCAGTGGGAGAGTGTTGAATACTTCATCACTTCTTTGATAGCTTCTATTTTCAAGGTTCAAGTATGATTTAATAATTTTTTTTAATTAATTTGCACACTTAGATTCTAATTTTTATTTACTATTTCTAATTTAGCATGACACGAAATGGACGCCCACCTCAAGATATGTCACTACTCCGGCTTCAGCATGAGCATATCACTCACGACTTATGGGAAGGACGAGAACGAGTTCTTAGACCGAGAATAGCTAGAGTTTGGATACTAAACAACCAAGACATACTTGATCCCCGTGTCATAAATTTAATGCATCAAGCTGGATTCGGACACGCCTTGTACATCCCAGACATGGATGTCAACCACTTCCTCATCAGTTCTTTATTAGAAAGATGGAGATCAGAAACTCACACCTTTCACTTCCCCCATGGAGAAACCACCGTGACACTAGAAGATGTAGCCGTCCTCCTTGGCCTACCGATAGACGAAGATGTGGTAATTGGTCCCACTACGATTGACGACATATTCGCCACCTTCCATGAACATCTAGGTGTCATTCCACCACCGACGGTGATAAGGGGGAACTCAATTTGAGTATCTTGGTTAAACACTACTTTCCAACAGCTTCCACCCAATGCAAACAATGAGGTTATTGCTCAATATGCGAGAGCGTACATTCTCACATTGATTGGAAGCATTTTAATGCCAGACACGTCTGCAACTAGGGTACATGTCATGTATCTACTTAGGCTAGCTGACTTGGATGTCATCAGAAATTATAGTTGGGGCTCTGCAGTCTTGGTTTGTCTATATCGTTGTCTAGATCATGGCATTCACCTATGCCAAGAAAATATTGGTGGATGCATGATTTTGTTACAATGTTGGGCTTGGGAAAGGATTACTTCTATAGCCCCACCACTTCAACCTTTAAGTGATCAGGAGGTGGCTGATGGGGATGGTTTCCCTGTCTGTAGAAGGTAGAAAGCTAACTTTTAAATTATTTTTTTTCTTGTCATTTAACTAACTTTAAATTGCAAAATTTTTATTTAGGTGGATGAACGTAACGCATCAGATAAATCCAGCTTCAATTTCAGTTACTGATTTTCGGTTGAGATTTGATCAAATACGTACAAGACAGGTAATACTTAAGGTAATTGCAGGTTTTTTATTTTTAAAAGTTTAAAACTAATGTCTACAATTTGGTTTTAGTTCTTGTGGAGGCCTTACATTCAACCCGAAGTTAGTCGATTGATTGTGGTTGACATCCCTCCGGTGTCCAGAGCAATAGTACTAATAATTTGCTTCGCGACAGTAGAAATCCATCAGGCGGATAGAGTGATGCGTCAATTTGGTTTAAGACAAAACATTCCGCCTGAGCCGGTTAACCTAGATCAAGTTCAAAGGGATGACTTGAGGGGGAGAAACGACAGAGATTGGGTGGCACATCATCATCAATGGATTGCAATTTGGAATGATCGACAAAATCAGATCATTCAAGGTACACCGTTCAGCGAAAACGGTCATTTGCGTGATGAAACACCGTATATGTAGTGGTACATCAACCACACTATCCGCGATATATCTCCGTCAGAATCTTCCGACGATGAGGTTATTTATAATACATTTGTAGTACATTTGTTTATCATACATACTTATTCATGCCAATAACCGTGTTATTTATTTTACAGTACGACATATCACAAGAACCTTCTCAGCCTGCTTCACAACCCTACACTGCCCATGTTGGGTCTTCTCCAGATTTCATGCATCATCACCAACCCTTTTTCGGACAGTCCCCTATGGGTCAAGGTCAAATGTTTGGACATTCACATCCTCAATTTGGCAACCCATCAAACACCTTATTCTAACACGTCCCTTCCTCATACGGTTTCTTCCAGCATCAGTCAACTTATGGTGCTGGTCCATCACATATGTTTGGAACCACAACCATGGCACCACCATCTGCCTATTATCCAGGATCTTCATCATCAATGTCATTCTATCCTCCGCCAATGCCTTCCTAATCACCACAAATTCCTCAAAATGTCCAAAGTCATCAAGATGAAGATGATGAACCACAACAACAACCACTAAGACGTCCCAACAGACCCAGAAGAAGACCAACATTTGGAACCGGAGGACATAGATGACTGTTTCATTATTTTCAAGTTACTAAATTATTGTATTTTAATTTTTAATCATTTTAAAAATATATTAATGTTTATTTTTATTTTTATTTCAATTTATTATCATTTACTGTTAAAAAAAAAAAACTAAAATGAAGTCGTCATCTGCAAAGACGACTTCACCAACACCAAACCAAAAATCGGCCTCCAGCCAGACGACTTCATTTAAAAAAAAAAGAAAATCGGCCTTTGGGATGACGACTTCACCTTTAAAGTCGTCCTCTCCCCTGACGACACGACCCACTTTTACAAATAAAATTTCAAACGACCATTTTTTACAAATTCTTGGTCAAAGTGACCCAGAATTACAAATTTCCCTAATTAGTGATATATTTGAATATGATGTACCTTGCTTTAACTTAGGTTACATATTTGTGTTCGACATGTGTATGTATCCGATACTTTAAGATACTTTATTGATATTTATTAATCAAATATCTAATTTATAAAGTTGTACAAGAAATGTTTTGAATGATGGTCAATTTAGTGACAAAAAATAATTAGTCACTGTAGAATGACTAATTTATTTGCCAATTTAAAAACTAAAAAATATTGGTAAATAAATAGTTTCAAATAATTAGATTTTAAATTGATAATTAAAATCATTTTTATTATGAATTTGTTTCTAAACTGGTCACTAATTATCTACAAAGGTTTTGACCACAATAATTGGTTTCTAAATTTGTCACTGATGTTAACTATCAAGGTTTTGGCTACTAAAATAATTGGTCTCTAGTTATAAAATTGGTATTTAACATATTTTTTGTTACTAAGATTGGTAATTATTTGAGAGTTTTCTTGTAGGGATACTTTTATGATGACAATAATTTATATTCTTTATGTTGACAACTTTAGTACATATAGTTTTAATTTGGATTAACATAATAACAATCATATATTTATTATGTTTTTAAGAATTATTGTACATTTTTTAATATTTATATATCACATATCTATCATGTATCATATCCTAGCATTTTAAAATAAACGTATCGACGTATGAAATATATGTCTTATACAATATATGTATCATATATGTGCATTATATCTTAATTAACATATTGGACCCTTGAATAATTTTCATAGAAATATTAATATTGTATTTGGATAAGAAATTGTTATAATTTTAAAGAATTAATTAAAATTTATTATATTTGAATTATTTGTAATTAGATTTTCGTTATTTTCTAAATATTTTATTTGAATAAAATAAATAAACTATCTTACATCTTAATTTTCTTGTTTGAATAATGTATTTTTTTAAGATAAAATATTTATTTTAAAATATAAAATTTAGACTTTAAATTTATAAAAATATCATTCAAATTTAAATATTCAAACAAAAATTATCAATTTAATTTTTTTAATATATATATATATGAAAAGTTATTACAATGATCCAATTTGAATTTTTTTACTTTTTCTAATGGATTTCAAATTTCTCTATTTTAATTATCTCTAAATTAATTTTTTTTTTAATTTTCTAGTCCAAACAATTCGTTTTTTTATGAAATTTTAAATTTATTAAATAAATAAATAATTTATTAAATTAAATCATCCAAATACAATACATAAAACATTCATTTTTATTTTATTTTTCAGTTCAAACAATTAATTTTTCTTTATAAAATTTTAAATTTACAAAATAAATAAATTATTTTCTTAAATTAACCGGATACAATCTATAAAACATTAAGCTCATTTAAATTTGAAACGCCAATTTAATTATAATTTTTTTAGTTTATTGTTTAATTTTATATATTTTATATTATTTATATGTCACCCTTGTTTATCGTTTTTTCAATTACTCAGTTATCTATTTTTAATAAAATATTTAATATTTAATTAAAAAAATGATAAATAGTTTAAATTACAACTACCAATAAACCTCCACTAATTGAAGTTATATGTGTTCCTAACTGACATCAATTTAAATTGTAAGATAAAAAAGAAAAAACGCCCGTGACATATAGTTAATTTGAGCTAACACACAATTAATATTAACGTTGTTAATAATGTTTTAACATAAATAAACAAATTTTTAAAATAGAATATAATTAGAATAACTTAAAATCTATAGATACAATTGAGATTTTTAAACCAAAACGGACCTTAAAAAAATTAAATCTATTATATTTTATTTTCACTTATCTAACAATAATTTATAGTTATATCTAATATTTCAAAATATATTTTAATATGTAACAATATAATAATATAATAATATTCAAAAATATCTACTAATATCTAACTATCTCTGATAATATCCTTCTCTAATTAAATAATTATTCACCAATATTTACTTCTTAAAAAGAATTTTGAAATAAAATAAATTCTTCAAATTATAAAAACAAACTGTTTTATCTTTTACTCAAAATATTTAATATACTTGTGTACTTTTTAAGATCTCTAAGATCTCACAATAATTATATTATAAAATAAAAAAAAATATAAAAATCAATTCAATTTATAAATGATAAACAAGAAATGAAAATTTATACGAGATAATGTTTTAAATAATCACAAAACTTTAATTACCTTTTATATTTTTGAAAAAAAAATAGAAATATGGCAAGGAAATACAAAAATTAACAATAAATGTATTTTTAATTAGATGTATGGTATTTGAGACTGAAAACTTCGGTGACTAAATTTCTATGATGTAACGATACAAATTTATTATGTAACGACACAAATTTATGGACACAAATATTTTGAATAATAAATTCTCCTAATCTGATAAGATTGCTTAATTTAAAATTTATAAAATTGGAGTGTTGTTTACTGTAGAGAATAGAGAGAGTTTGGTGGAAGAGAAGAGAAAAAAAAAAACAAGAGAGGGTAGGAATTATCGGAAAGTTTGACTTTATTGGCATTGCGTTGGGTTTGGTGGCAGAGAGAGAGAGAGAGAGGGAAACTCTGGATTCCACCTCCTCCCGTCCTTCGTGACGGTCCTCTTTCAGGTTCTTCCTTTTCTCTTCTTCTACCCTTCATTATTTGCAGATCCGATTCCAACTTAATTGCATTCATGCCCCCTCTATTGATATAGAATGGCTTTCGTTTCATGCTCTGGGATTGATTGAACATTCTTGTGGGATATTGCAGAGGAGGCTGAGTGTGGTTTTCTTTATGCATTTTATGGCTTAATTAGGGTTTCGATTAGATATTTGATTCTCTTGTCAAAGTTCATTCATGTCGGTTTTAGTGAGCGCATTGTTTGCTAGATGAATTGGCGCGTCTTCAATTCTCTCGATTTTTTCGTGGGGCTTGATTCGAATGGTACTGATTGTTCTTTTGCTTTGCGTTCTGCGTGCGTTGGTAGGATTTTGCCAAGAATGTGATTGGTTTTTATCATATGTTTAGGGCTCTTATGATTGGATCCCTCATCCTTGTGATGCTTATTATTATTATTATTATTATTGGGGTTAAATATTGGAGTGGGTTTGTCTTTGAGGTGCAACTGAAAACTCAGTTCTGTTTCTTAGGTGAAAAATTTTCAATTTTGATGCTCTCTTGAATTCCTGGATGATATGTTTGTTTTGTAGGTAAATTGACATGTGATGTTGCCTCGAGTGTAGCTGTTTGGCTAGTACGGATGTTTGGAAATGGTTTTTGAAATAATTATGGATTTTACATTCGGCCTGTAATCATAATTGAATTTGGGACTTGCAAATTAGTAATGTTTGTTCTCTCCATTGCAATTTGTTTGATTGTATTTTTGTACATAATTTTAGTTTTTAGTTGATATAATGGCTTATTAGTCTGGTGACTTTTCTACCACTGGAAAAATTGAAATATCTGTTGGATTTCAAATTTTAACCTTTAGCAACAAATTAGAATTAAAAAGGAAAAATGTTTAATTTGGCATTGATGATACACACTTTTAGATTTTGATTTTCATATAACATTGAAGTCTATCACATCCCCTGCCATTTCTGTTTTTGTTGAGATTTCTATTTTTGTCGGCCATTTGCATATGTAGATTATTAATCTAATCAGATGTCTTCTCATGTTCTATAATTGCAGGGTGATCTTGATTTGAATCTTGAGGTTCCTGGTACATTTTTTGAGACATGGAAAGAATTTGTATCTTGCCAAGTTGCTTCCAGTATTGGTTGCTTTTATCCCAAGAATTGCTTGACCGCCAATTCTTCATCCATAGAGATTTTATTCTTGTTTCTTTTGTCAATTGCACCTAGCCTTTTGTTCTGCGTTAATGATCGCCACAGTGTACTCAATGCTTGTTTCATCTGAGACCAGTGCGGCGTGTTTGGGGAACACATACGAGTAAGAACTTATTTGTCTTTGGCTGAAACCTTTAAAAAATGGTCTTTCTTAATAAGTGTTCCTTTGACAGTGCACTAGTAACCCAATATCCTGTTGAAACATTCTGTAAAATCTACTTCTGGGATAAGTGATTCATCAGGGAACAGTTGTTTATAACCACCTTCACCTGTTTTAACCTACTAATTTTTAACTTAACCTTATCTTTGTTTTACAGGCCCGAAGTATATGGATTAATGTGTGAATTTTGGATGCCTGCTTCTCAAGTATTAGATAAGCAATTGTGTTGAAGAAGTGTAGACAGCACTTATTTACAATTGATGTGTTGTTGTTTCTAATGGATATTGGTGGCCACAAAATATTTTTTACCTGACAATTCCGAAACTATGTAGATTAGATGAAGTGGCTATTATTGAAGTCCTCAAGCCTTGGGTCGTGATGAGTTTAGCAGAAGATGAATGGTGCTTTGATCAATCATTCTGAAACTATGTAAATAAGTTCTCCAGGACTTGTTTGATTCTATCGCATGCATCTTGCTACCGCTACAAAGCTGTGGGTCTATTAATCAATAAGGCTATGCTGCCCTTGCATAAACAATTTTTGTTTTTTATATCATTGCCATGACAGTGAATTGACAGTGAACTTTTCCGGACCATCGAATATCTGTCAACATTTTGTACCTTTTTATTGGCATTGTTTGCTAGGGATAAATGCCATCTATCTTTATCTTGTTTGCCATTTCTTTTTGAATAAGAGCTGCTTTGGGTTCTTTGGGAAAATGGAGAGGTGAGTATTTGTTTCTGAAACCAGAAGTTGTTATTCCCTCTTTTGAACTGTTTAATATCTTCAATTTTTTTCTCCTTTCCTTGAACACAGGTACAAGTTAATTAAGGAAGTTGGTGATGGAACATTTGGGAGTGTTTGGAGAGCCATTAATAAGCAAACTGGTGAAGTTGTAAGTATGTTTTGAGTAGAATGATATATGAAGTTGCATTGTGTTTGTTTCATCTAATCTGTCATAAAATTCCAGGTTGCAATAAAGAAAATGAAGAAGAAATATTACTCTTGGGAGGAGTGTGTAAACTTGAGAGAAGTCAAGGTATCACATCCTTTTTTTTTTATCTTTCCTTAGTTTTATTCTCCATATATTTATTCTCTTATTTCTCCTATGGCAGTCATTGCGAAAAATGAACCATCCAAATATTGTGAAGCTGAAGGAAGTTATTAGAGAATGTGACACTCTGTGCCTTGTTTTTGAGTATATGGTGAGTGGCTGGATTTTGTGGCATATTGGTGGCTGATGTAAAGCCTAATACTAATTGTTTTCAGTCAATATTGGGTAATGTAGGAATACAACCTGTACCAACAAATGAAAAACAGGGAAAAACTGTTTTCTGAAAATGATGTTAGAAATTGGTGTTTTCAAGTTTTCCAAGGTTTAGCTTACATGCACCAGCGTGGATACTTTCACCGTGATCTGAAGCCAGGTACTTAATTATCATATGATACCAATGTGTTAGTATGTAGCATGATGTTAATAGGGTTCCGTGTATATTATACAGCTTGGAATGGATATAACGTTAGAATTTTATTCTCTTCTTGCTAACTTTTTCCATTTTGTTATCTATTTTAATAATATTTTTTAAATGCAGCTTGCTGGATAATTGAATTGAATATCATGACACATTAAGATTTACATATATCTATTACTTCTTTTTGCAGAGAACTTGCTGGTCACTAAGGATGTCATCAAGATTGCTGATTTTGGCCTAGCCCGAGAGATCAGTTCACAACCACCCTATACTGAGTATGTCTCCACACGGTGGTATGTTTTTTCAACTCAATACTTTATTGTTGTAAATGTATAATACACTATTTCATATGCATTTAATTTAATAGTGTTATTATGACTTCTGATTAGGTATCGTGCCCCTGAAGTCCTACTTCAGTCCCATTTATATGGATCTAAAGTCGGTAAGTTTCTGATTTGAGTAACTGTCATTTATGGTGACTTATGTTTTATCAAATATTATGGTCTAAAGTCTAGACAATACATTTCTTAAGTGTCAAGAACCATACATTTATGGATTTTTTTCCATCTTGTAGATATGTGGGCAATGGGTGCTATTATGGCTGAGTTGTTCACTCTACGTCCTCTATTCCCTGGTACTAGGTATTAACTTCTCTCCACTCATGAAACTTCCCATATGATGATATTTTTAGTTAGATATAGCTAATCGATCTTTATTAGGGAATTCGCAAATCTGTGATACTTGGTTCGAAGTGCATGACTGAATACTTCTTTGCAAATTATTTGGTTTCAAATTGTCATTAGTTTATGGCATAACATATATAATTAGTAACATACTCCTCTACAGCATCAAGTTTACCGATTGGGCTTTGAATTAACATGTTCCATTATTTCTGTACACGCAGTGAAGCAGATGAGATCTACAAAATATGCAGTGTAATAGGTAGTCCCACAACTGAATCTTGGGCAGATGGACTCAAGCTTGCGAGGGATATCAACTATCAGTTTCCACAGGTTCTTTTCCTACTTTTGCCGTTTCTCTTTTTAGGTTTTGCTTTGAGAGTACTAGATACCAATTATTACGCAAGTTGTGAGATGTGAAACAATTAAATATGTGCTATTTTATCTGTTTTTTGTGTGCTGGATAATTTCAAAAGTCTTTAATTTAGTCCTTTTATCCCCTTAAACTGTTGTCTTTTGATATTATGTATTTTAAGATCAATATTTTCTTCCTTAAATAGTTCCTTATGTTTAAATTCTGCAGCATGCTGGTGTACATCTCTCTGCTCTGATCCCATCCAGAAGTGATGGTGCAATTAGCCTTGTTAGCGTGAGTACTTTTACTTTTATTACACAGTAGTTTAGTCTTGGCCCCATTTTTTAGCTAACGGAGTGCCATGTATTCATTTTCTGTTTGCATGCATTTTTGTAGTCACTTTGTTCATGGGATCCCTGCAAGAGACCAACAGCGTCAGAGGCTCTTCAACATCCTTTCTTTCAGGTTATCTTTTAATAAATCCTTACTTTGGATGAGTTTTGTAGTAAAATTTTTATATCTTTTAATCACACGAACTATATGTTAACTTCTGTAATTAGGCTTTAAATATTTTTGCTTTTTGATTTGTTTAGAGTTGCTTTTACATCCCTCCATCCCTTCGCACTAGAGCTGTGGCGAGAACTCCTCCATCTGGTGTGTAGTTTAATTTATATTGTCTTCTAAGGAATGGCTTATGCTTCAATTGGAAGGGATACCAAACTCCTTGTTGTTTATTTTGTTGCAGCTGGAACCAGGGGTTCACTGGACCGGCAGGGACTCAAGAGATACTCTAGTGCTTTGCCTAATACAAAATTCACAAACAATTTTTCTTCCCCAAAATTACATGCTTCTATAGCTTCAGGTGATATAAATGGTTTCAGCCATATTTAGGTTTAATACTTGCTGCATTTTTTTATTGCAGCTTTTGTAGATCTGGGTCGTATAATTATTTGTTAGTTAGAAATATCTGTTGGTGCTTAAGCTGGGAAATCTCCATCAGATATTACTACATTGTTTAAATTGCTAATTCTTTATATCTCAACAACGAAAACAAAGTAATAACCATCAATATCCTTTTACTAGAATGGATAAAACATAGTTCTATTGTAAATTACTTTTATTAATCTAAATCTTCAATGCTCTGGCCTATTGGCACTTTTGTGTCCCTCCCTCCTTCTCTGATTATTAGACTATTCTATGTTCTATCATACTCCTTGTTGTAGATTATGGGCTTGCTTATCCCAACTTACTTTCCGATGTTATACCTAATTGTCTCGTATTGTGTTGTCCATTCATCTGTAGATCTGAATCATTATTATTCATTATGGTTAGAAATATCTGTTGGTGTTCTGTGCGAAATCTCCATAAGATATTACTACATTGGTTAATTGCTACTTTATATCTCAATAATGGAAACAAAGTAATAACCATCAATAGCCTTTTCCTTGAATGGATAAACTTAGTCCTATTGTAAATTACTTTTATAGATGAAAATCTAAAACTTCAATGGTCTGGCCTGTTGACTTTTCTGTCTCCCTCACTCCACTAATTGTTAGACTATTCTATGTTTTATCATACCTATCGGTGGAAATTATGTACTTGCTTTCCGATGTTATTCCTAATCCAGTCCTGTGCTGTGTCCACTTATCTATCGTAATATTTTTTTATGTTGACCTTTTCTCATTGTTGGGTTTTCTACTTAGCATTCTGTCCTGTACAAACATTTCAAGTCATACTGTACTAAATTTTTTTCCTTAAACTTGGGTGGTACATTTCTATTACACGACACCGTGATGCATTACTCCATTTTTTTCATCTTCTTTAAATTCTAGTGCCTCCTATTTCCCTATCATTTTGTGTGATATAGACTTGATATTTGTACGCTATATTTGGTATGGTATGATCTCCAGTTCTCACATAAGTTCAAGTCAAATGTACCACCAACTAAACTTACATTCCACGTATTTGATCTTCTATTCAAACAAAAGTCATGCTCTTTTGAATATATAGTTTCTATTTATTTCTTTACAGTCTCGAAGCAATGAAATTCTAGTTGCAGCTGAGATTTTTTATTTTCTTGAAAAGTGGAGAAAATAGGCCCTCTTTTTAGTGGCATGCTGTGTTTCACATGTGCAAAGAGCATGGAACTCATTTATTTCTGAACATTACAGGTGTGCAACGGAAGCTGGATTTGGCAACCGAGGTGAGTTGTTCTGTCTTTCTACTTCTGTCCTTTCCCATTGTGCTTACTAACTCATGCCCTACCTACCCATGTCCTTTTACTCATTGAATCTCTGGTTCCCACCCATGCCTTTTACTTGTTGAATATCTTATTGCCAACCCATACCTATTCACTCTTTGAATATGTGGGGCTATGCATCAAGATAGTTCAGGATCTCACAAATCTGACTCCTCTTTGGCCTTTGCTCCTTTTTGGTGTTACAATATTGGACTTATTTGTTGTTCTAAAATTCTTTTGTTTGTTCTGAAGGATAAGAACAAGAAGTCATTGAAGACTACTCAACAATCAAAATATCGAATTCCAGGAAAAGACAGCCCGAGTAAGGCTTTAAATACTCTAATAACTACTTTGATTTAAAGCAGATTTTGAATCGTAATAATGTGTTTGGCAGCTTCTATGAACAAGGGGAGGACTGTACGCGGGGTTTCAGAAACCGCTGAAAAGTTATCGAATATGTCCATCGGTACCCGTAGACAGTCCATGGGACAAAACCGTCCATCGCCTGCAATGAAGGCGGGAGTGAATTATATATCTGAATCTGGAAACTTCGTACTCAGGTCCGGACAACAAAATCCAACAACTGAGAGACGTTTTACTAGAAAAGTTGCTGGCTGAGTTGACTTTTGAGAATCTTCGATAGATCAATTTTTTAAATTGTGCCAATGCTGAATGATATGTTAAGGGTTTGCACCTGCCCTGCTGAGTTGGTGATGGTTTTTGTTACTATTACGGGTTTTTTTATATAGATTTCAGTCGTGCGGAGGTGTTTATATAAAAGCTTCTTCATTAATGGTGCTCAACAAGTTCCAGTGTCACCCTCACTCATCAACTATTATGTTTGACGTGTCTTCACTCAACATACCGACATCACACTTTTTTATTTGTTTTGAGAATCAGGTTTTCCAAAATTATAAACCTCAATATTCTTTGTTGTTTTCTCCATAAATGTATTTTATTTAACCACTAAATTTTAAACCGAGTTTTCCATTATGTAATGCCTCATTTTCATCTACGCGTACATCTATTGAGAATAGCACTTTTTTTTTTTTTCTGAAGAGCATTTTTAGCGGATAAAATAGTTGTTGAATATTATTAAGATTAAGCAGCTTAATAATTTATTTAATTATTCATGAATTTTAGTTCTTTAAGGAACATGCATAGGTTGGCTGGCAGAGTAATGAAAGACCATTATTGTTAGGTGCAAGTGACAATTTGATGATTTAATATTCTTTAGACCCAACCACTGTTGGTTGAACTTTTATAAAGAAAGTGATTTAATAGATCATAGAGTTGCTAGTCAGAAAATGTTTAACAAACACTCTTATAAACAGTTATGGCGATGAAATACAAAGCCTAGGAAAGCTTAAGAAAAACAAAGCTTGTGCATGTTCTTTTTGCAAGGGTTTTGTCATTCTTTTTTCTTCACGTGGATTTTCTTTAATGTAGAGTTGAGAAGAAGAGTCCTTGCAAATTTGTAACCATGAGAGAGTCTTGCTATGAAACACATTAAATACTCTTAACCAAGTTTTGAAATTAAATGTATTACTTCTTTGATAACACCTTTTGGAGCATGGTAAAGCTAAACAAACTTATGCACGTAGTTTCTTTCCTTCTTCAAGCAAAGTGTGAGACTTGGTATAGTTGGTTGATTTTACAATATTGACATCCCACCTTTTCTAGAAAAGTTTGTCTATGTGAAGATTCATTTAGCATGTTCTTTGAAAAATCTTGAAGTTGACTGAACGATTATGAAATTATCTTGAAATAATGAAGAAGTGTATATTCTCTACAAGCATAAAATTAACATTTATTAGTTTGACATGTATTACGAAATGTTTAAGGTTTATGTATGTAAAACAAAGTATATTTATTGTATGTTCAGGCAAAATATTAGTAGATTAAGTATGCTGACTTGTTTTTGTTCAAGAAAAAATTTATCAGATACAAAACATACATACAACATTTATGTCTATCAAACGAAGTACACAACAAACACCGCTTGCATCCATTCAGCCACTCAACTTGTGTTTGGTGGGCTAAGCTAGACACTTTTCATTTGACATGATACATTAAAATTATGTTTTATACTTAGTTCTTTATGTTAGTGGAGAAGGGAAGAAGAAAATAGAGGTAAAATTTTAAAGAAACTTCTCTATGTATGTATATATTAACCAGTTTTACAGAGAAAAAAAAAATGTATTTATAGAAGACCTAATTAGGAACATAACTACTTGAATTAGTTACAACATTGCCCCCTAATTCAAGTACATGAATTAACCACACCCAGCTCAACTTTGTACTTTCTAAGTCCATCTCTTTTCAATGACTTAATAAGTATATTTGCCACTTGAACTCCAATGGAACAATGAAGTACTTGTAGCCTTCCATTATTCACCTCCTCCAGTAAGAAATGGAATCTAGCTTCTATGTGTTTACTCCTGCCATGAGATACAAGATTATTAGCTAGGTTAATGGCTGATTTGTTATCCACGAATAACTTTTTTGGTCTCTCTATTCCGACCGTCATTTCTGTGAGAATTTAGTCTAGCCATGCAACTTGGCATGCTGCATATGCACCAACAATGTGCTCAGCCTCACAACTAGATAGAGCTACAACTGGTTGCTTCTTTAAGCACTAAGAAATTAGTACTCCCAAAAACTTCAAAATGTACCCTCTGGTGCTCCTTCTATCTAGGCTATCTCCACATTGATCATAATCTGAATAGGCCAATAAATCACCTTGCACCTGATTTTGTTTAGGAAACAAAATTCCATGATTCAAAGTTCCTCTAATGTATCTCAACACCCTTTTTGCAGAAAGGAAATGTGCCTTCCTTGGATTATTCATGTATCTGCTAATCAATCCAACAACAAAGAAGATATCGGGTCTGCAGTTGCAAAGATATCTCAAAGAGCCTACTATATGTTTGTACAAAGTGTTGTCCACATTCTCTTCCTCATCACTGCATTCATTAATCTTGAAATTCAACTCTACTGAAATTCAACTTGAAATTCATTAATCTTGTGTAACATACAATCTTCTTCTAGTGAACCATTTAAAAATGAAAACTTCAGATCTAGTTGAAACAAGGACCACCCTCTTCCATTTGCCAAGGCCATAACCAATCTTATGGTTTCAAACCTTTCAACCAATCTAGCCTTGCGTTTAGAGATAGATCCAACATGATTTTGTTTATCTTGAATACCCATTTGGCATCCATCGATCTTTTGTCATGGGGTAATTCAGTTCAAAATCGGGTCTCATTTCTCTCAATTGCCTATAACTCTTTTACCATAACAGATCTCCACAACTCCTGATTCAATGCTTCTGCATAATCAATTGGCTTGGCTTCTGCCATTAGAGCAAAGTGCAAAAGATCACCTTCATTTGTCATATCACTATTCGGATACAACTCAAATCCAGCAATGTATATGGGAGATTTATCTATCTGAACTGTCTCTGTTGCGGTCTAGGTTGCTAGACAAACTCATGTTATGAAGCAGGTTTTGCACCTTCTTCACTCCCTACATCACCTAGTATTACTTGAACTTAAATTCTTTTAAACTGTTGCAATCAGACTTCTAATACCAAGATTTTGCCTCATTCACCACTACATACTTACTGATACAAAATTCTTTTGTTATAGGGTTTTTCTAACCTATAAGCACTTGTATCATGATATCCCACAAGGATCAAAATCTCACTTTTGTCTTATAACTTTCTTCTTCTTGCATATGGAACATGCTTGAAGCATAATGGACCAAATGCTCTAAGATGATTTACCACAAGTTTGCTGCCAGAACAAACCTCTTATGGAACCTTATCTTCCAACTTCTTTGTAGGATACTTGTTCAGCACATATACAAGCATTAGAGACTACCTCTCCCTATAATACATGTGGCAAATTTTTCTGCTTCACATTACTGCAGGCCATATCCAGGACAATTCTGTTTCTTCTTTCTGCCAAACCATTGTGTTGGGGAGTGTATGGAGTTGTGACTTGATGTTCTATACCATTCTCAACACAAAAATCTTCAAAGACTCTTGAAGTGTATTCTCTCTCTCTATCTGTCCTTAGAATTTTTATAGCTTTCCTACTATAATTTTCAACAGCAGCCTTGAATCTCTTGAATGTTGCAAAACATCACTCTTGGCTTTAATCAGATACACCCACAACATTTTGTTGTATTCATCTACAAAAGACACAAAATACTTGTTTTGTTCTAAAGAAGGTACTTCAAATGGACCACACACATCAGAATATGTCACATGCAACAAATCAGTGGTTGTCATATGCATATGGGACTTGAAAGCAATTCTTGGCTATTTTCCAAGTAAACATTCTTCACACATTTTATCTGGCAGAGATATATTAGACAATCCAATCACCATTTTGTTATCAGCTAATTTCTTTAAACTCTGAAAATTTAGATGACCAAACCTTATGTGCCAAATCCAATCTGATTTGTCCAAAACAGTGGCTGCAAAACACTGCTTTGAAACCTGATCTGAAAGGCTTTGTTCTTTGACAAAGGAGACTTCAACACCAATTTCTGTCTCGTGTCATAAACTTTCAGCAACTCATCCTTCATGGCAAGTGAGAAGCCTTTCTCAACTAGTTGTCTTAATATTTGTTACCTTTTCTCCATCTCCTCTGATCACAATATCACCTGCACCTACTATTGTTATGGTGTTGTCATTAGCCAACCTCACTTTGCTTTGTTTGCTGGTATCAAGATTGGTAAGTCACTCCTTGTGTCCAGTCATGTGATTGAAGCAACCAGTGTCCAAGAACCAATTTTCAAAGACAATATCATCATGTTTTGTAACCATGAGCAACACATGTTCCTCAATCAGTTCATCTTAAGCCACATAAGCATCATTATCTGAATCTTTCTTTTTCTTCCCTTTGCCCTACCAACAATCAGTTGTATAATGACCTCATTTCTCATAGTTAAAGCATTGATTTTCTTCCTATCTTGATTTTGCTTACCACTTCTACTTCCTCAGCTACTCCCACTAGAGGATCTTGGTTTCTCATAATGTTTGGATTGTTCTTGATCAAAAGAACTCCCTTTTCTCCAAATTTGTTGCTTTGCTTTTCTTTCTTCCATCTTCCACGTGACAAACTAGTGTAGGGCTCGCTCTTAACCAATTCTGTCAGCATTTCTTGACAACAACTTTAACTCATGAGCCTCCAACGACCCTTGGATCTCTTCTATCTTTATCTTTGAAATATCCTTGGACTCTTCTCTAGCATATTCTATTATGTCACAACTTCTCTACATGTTCTCATGGAATTTTCCAGCAAATGCATCATGTTGAAGTAGTCCAACATAGATTCTTGATCAAGCATGGATAACACATCTCGTACTGTCGTCTGAGAGACTGTAGCTTTACTTTCTTGGTCTTCTCCGCACCTCCTTATGCCTTTTGCAGAATATCCCACGCCTCCTTTGTGTCTGGGCTTTGGCAATCTTCTCAAAGTTATCAAGATTCACACACACTGATGAAGAAGACAACGTGCCTTGAAGTACTTTTTCTTGGCTGTTGCATCTGCCTTCTCTCTAGTGCCTTCTTTCATAGTTTCAAGAACTTCTTGATAACCAAAAATGACTTCCATTCCTATCACGCAATGATCATAATTCTTTCCATCTAGAATTGGCGTATTAGATAGGAACATAACTACTTGAATTAATTACAACAATTTAAACTTACAATCAAAACCAAAAAAATGATATGTTGAACTTGGATATAACATTTATACTTGTGTGTTTTTGTGAATAGTTATGACTCCTAATTTCACTTAGAAATACATCATCTTCCTTCTAAGACGTGCTCCTTCAAGATTATTTTGGATACTACTCTTCAACAAGGAAAGTTTGCAACAATTCTTTTCTTCACCGGCCATTTTCTACGTTCATTGGAGGAATGTTGTTATTGTAGGTGTTATTGTTGAGCAATGGTAAAAGAGATTGTCTAATGTAATGAGGACTTAATATTTACAGGAGTGGTAATTTCAGAAGTTACATACGAACTTAGATTTTTTTTTGGTTTTCTTTATGTAATATTTCTTAGATGCAAGATGATACATATTGAAGGACTCATTTGCGTAACATTTTATTGAGAAACCTACCAACCATTTTGTCAATCTTTCAGGACCAAATTGAGCATTTACTCTTATTTTATAGTTTAATTGTTATAAGTCGTGTTAGACTTATTTCATATTTGATGTGATCTTAAAAAGGGGACAATGTATTTTTATTATTGTAATTTGAGTTCCAAAACTAATTATTTAAAAATAGGAATATTTAACTTGTTTTTTTTTTTATTTGACCTTAGTGTCTATATAAAGGACTAAGTGCCTTCATGGACTTCAACGTGGATGATAATAAATTCACTCAGAAAATTATTATCTTACGTTATTATTATTATTATTATTATTATTATTATTATTATTATTATTATTATTATTATTATTTCTTGTTTATCCTTGGTAGCTCTTGAAGTATTGTTATATATGCTATCATCTTATTCTAAATTATTTTACTGAGTTAGGTTAAAAGTAATGACTTATTATCTTTTTTATTTCATAGACTATTCAGAAAAAAACCGCTTTTATATTTACATCAAGAATTGACTTTACAATAATATCAGTGTAATTGATATATTGTTGGAGATTTTAACTACCTCAGTTGATAGTTTTTACATATTTTAAATTTATTTTTGTCTTTGATGTTCAAAATTGGAAGAATCAAAATGAATTAAAAAGTTTACGCATAAGCATTTAAACAAATAATAATAATAATAATAATAATAATAATAATAAAACAGAACCTAGTTCAAAACAAAAAAACTTTCACTTCATATCGATTTATAATTCACAAGATGCTTCGCTGTATATTTGGAGAAAGTAAATTCAGAACATAAACTTGTTTCCATTTTGTAGTGTGAACTAATATAAAATGAGTATTTATATAGTATTTTGTAAAGAAAATTACAGCAATTTTGTGAAAATAGCAAAAGAATGGTGGAAGTAACAATGAGGAATTGTGTCTTGAATTTGGACAAGGAAAGCCTCACCTCTCCTAAACACTCACTACCATAGGTAATGTATTCTGTACGGACTTTTATACAAGAACGCAAATTTAAACGTCTTCTACTATATTTAATTGAAAAGCTCAATTTCATTTCTCTGTAAATATTTATAGAGAAATTTATTTAAACAAAACCAAATAGTAGAATCATGCATTAACAAATACCAGTGTGTTTCGCTTAATTTCTTTGATCTCTCGTTATAAGAGGCAACCATTTGGTAAGCAGCTACAACACAGTTCCACTTGGGAGATAAAAAAAATAAACAAATGGTGATAAATTAATGGAACAGCAACTGTGATGAGAAAAAAAGCATCCCTTAAAATGAAAAGAAAGCAAGGCAGGGAAATTAGGAGGATAAAAAATATATATGTGATTTGTAATAAAGATTAGACCTCCCAATCCATTCCAATGGCGACTGATACTTGGCAAAAATGGAGTCACCACAAGTCCAGTTTTCTTTTCTGTATAGGACTCACTTCACTCCTTAATCTGGAGTCATACCGTAACATTTTCTTGGAGACAAAATTGGGGATTCCACTTTTTGTTAGGAATACACTTCAAAGGTATTGAGCTTGTATTCTCTCTCTGTTTTCTTCCCACCATGTTTTTGCATTCACCTCACCAAATCTTTCCCGGCTGCAAACATGAGTTCAAAAACTGTTAAATTCAAAACCAAATAACCATAAAAACTTTTAAACTGTCTTTTTGTGACACCACAATAGGAACAGGAACATGTTTTTAGTGATGCATTATACTATGTAGTACCTGAATCTGACACGTCGAAGCTCCCTAGTCCCATCAGCTAACTGCCGGATTGTAATGTAAACCCCAGGCTCGTCTTGTTCTACCCATTCTGCCTCCATTTCGCTGGCATTGCTGATAGAAGGCTCATCTCTAGAAGCAGTAGTATCCCTCGCTGGTTCCATAGATGGCCCTGCATGGAAGTGCCCACCACCTCCACCATGATCCAACGGTTCAGAGGGGTAATATCCTCTGCTCCCAGAAGGTTTATAGTGACTCCTGGGGGTCCAATCCTTGTTTGAGGCCATGGGACTTTCCTGTGCAGATGTCAATCTTGTGTAGGTAGAATCTCTTGGCTGTCCAAAAAATTATACAGATTAATCTCAATGTAGGTTTTGAAAATTTGAATACAGTTGTCTTCTTACTTAATTCATAGGAAACATATTATCAAGCTACAAGTTTAGAGAGTGCGAGAGGAGTTAATCTTATCAGTACAACCTGAATGATCTAAACATTTTTTTAACTTACATATAAGCTGGACCATCCATTACAATTGTATAGACGAAATTAGTCTTACAAAATCGTGCTCTACATGATAAGATATAATGAATGAGGAAGATAATGCAAAACATAATCTTGATGGAAAGAAATTTAGATTATTACCTCGTCCTCAGACCTTGGAGGAGTGTTGAGTGCCTGTCGATTAAATCTCTGCACGTTATAAAGTTCCATGATTCTGTCGTAATTCTCACCCCACCATCTTTGCGCTTGCCATTTATTAAACATCTCTCGGCTTCAAATTCAAATGCTAAGTATTGTCAGTCTTTGCTCCTACAGGATAATTTAAGTTCTCAACAACTAAAAACTCCCATACATTTTGTGTAATATTCATATTAAGGCCTAAGGTATTCTTTTCAGAATGTAAACTCCATATTTCAGCTAATCTTTTGATCCAACAAGTGCAGTGCCAAGTAATAGACCATTGTTAGGCGAGGGAAATTTGGGACAAATTTATTTAGTGTTTAATTGGTTGATTAATTATTACTTTAGGGACAAGCACAATTATCATTGACTAGAAAATTAACATTTCTGCAATAACTTGTAATTGAAATCACTAGCCAATTATTGGCGTAGTCGTTACCATACCTGAAGCGAATTCTTTTAAGATCATTTCCCCCATTAGGAAGAGACACAAAGGTAATGTGAACCCCTGGTTCCACCACTGCCATCCACTCCTTAGGCTCATCCTCGTCCTCTAAGACTACATCACAAACTGATGCTGAGTCTCGTCCTCTAGGCGTGCGGTCACCACCAAATGCCCCAGTAAATCGTGGGTCTGATCTACCACCAGGGTAGTGAGAGGTTGTGAAGTCCCAAGCAGGGGTTGAACTTGAGCTTGCACCCCCAATGTAAGGGTATGGAACCCCTTCTGAGATGGTATCGAAGTCTGGATATGGTCTATGTCCTTTCTTGTAGTTACTGGACCCTGTGCAGGGTTTGCATTGTTTGTAAGCACCTGAAAACTTCAGTGCCATATCCTTTATCTGCATATAAAGAATATAACCGTATTAACACCGATGCATTAGAGGCTTCAATTATTTAATTTTAAATATAGAAAATAACTAAATATAAGAGCCTTTTTTCTACCACAAGGACAAATTATTCAGGACGAGTGAAATTGCAAGAAAAGATATTACAATTTATCTTTATAGCAATCTTTCTCGTCGATTTATACATAAGATAACTTCAGTTGAAAATTTTGATTAGTAAGCTATTTAGACGCAAGACCACAAGTAATCAGAAAGGAAAATAATTCTTTAACGACCAAACCAACTCGATAACAACTATATTATAATAATATAGAGGGAAGATTGAGGGATTAAATGATGTAACGTGGTTATACGTTTGAATCATTGCTTCGTAACGGAAATAATACAATAAAACATTTCATAACAACTCGAAATATGGAATTATATCACCCTTCCTTTTATCTAAAAGGAGTACCGTATATTGGGCCCAAACACCCCCTCCCCAAGTAACTCTCCTTGAACAGTTCATATAACATACTCCTTCTATTCTTTTGTAAATTAGGATTGTCGAATATTTAATAATATATTCTATGTCTAAGTCGATTTCGGTCACTGACTGACACAATTAGTACTCTCAAGTGGGGAGTGGGTACAGTTTAAAATTCTATTTTTATATCTCAACAATGTGTCAAGGCTTCATAAACACCTGAGTGGCATCTTGCTTTATTCACCTACTCATATTGCTTTGATACTTTCCTTTTATCCTGAATATGATATGATTGTCTAAAATATAATGCACTAGATGGAAAAGAGAAAAGTATAGACTGAGAACTAGTCATCTACTGGCTAGAAGAAGCAAATACAGATTGTCCATGATTAAAAAAATCTGTTTTTTATTGGAATTGGACCAGAGGAAACAAAAAGAAGGAGGAAAAGCCATAATTAAAGATATAAATAATTTAAAGATAAGCACATTAAATATTGGCAGACGATAGCAGAAATGTGTTAGCCAAATGGCACACAAGGAAGAACCGATGGAAACCATTTGTGCAAGTTCTGAAGTATAAGTTAAAAGTAAATTTGGATGAAACTGAATGGAGGCTAAGGTTTCAGTCTTCGGTCATTTTCAAAGAAAAACCTTTACAGCTGGATTGTGGAGAATGTGTTTGGGTTGAGGATGCAAGTGGATGACAAAATCTTTACATATATGCTACCATGAACTATGTTACACTAATGGAAAACATTTCCTTTGAAGAAAATTCAGTTGATTTCTAGCCAGTTTTTTCCCATGAAGTTTTTAGCTTAATTTAGAAATAGTTGGTTCAAAATATTAGGATAAGCATAGAAATTCGAGAGAAGTGCTTCACACACTATTCTGTTGATTAGAACAATATTGGATCGTCTTAAGAGAGTTGAGTCCAGCTTAAATTGCATTTACATCGACTTACAAAGAAGAATAAAGAGCGCTAAAATGAAGGTAACACACTCACATAAGCAGACATTAAGAAAGTGAATCGTGTCTATTGGTCTAAAAGTAAATGCTAAGGCATATATAAATAAATATATATATATATATATATATATATATATATATATATATATATATATATATATATACTTTTCTGCCATAAAAACTATCAATAGTCGGCTATCACTTATCTATTTTTGCTTTATTTTTTCTGCGTTGGTAGTAATAGAAACCTTTTGAAAAACATTGAATCGACAAGAATTCAAGGATGGGCCACACTAGGAATAGGAATATGGCAGACCCTTCCTGTGATAGGAATCTTTTCTCATCATCAACTCAAATGCTGAATATGAAACATGTTCCCACTATTGCTATTCTCATTACGCATTTAGAATAATTGACCGAGACATTTGCTTTTCTTGGAAAACCAAGTTAATATTTTGGATAAAAGCAAAAATTTAATTCATACTGTTCGCTATTGATCAAGATTATATTAATATAATTATATTAGTATAACAAGTTAGTTTCTGCATCTAAAATCTCGTGGTATTATTCTTTATTATATCCTAAATTAAAAAATAAAAGTTATATGCAGAGTACTAGAAAGTAACGAGACATCACCGGAATCGTGTAATATATTGATCCGTTGATGTTTGCATGGTTATTATAAATTTTAAACAGCAGAACACCTTGCTGCTCCACTCATATTCAATTATAAGTGGATAATCAAGGGTTGATTGGTTAATCATGAACCCATGTTGCACCTCCACAGCTTAGCAAAATGGCAACACCATATGCCCACAAGCTCCTAAATAAACGAATAAAATAGCAAATAGTATATGATAGGGAGCATACCACCAACATCAAAAGGGTCCAAATCAGAACAGAACAAAACAAAACTGCGTCATCCAAAACCATGCGTGTCTTAACTTATGGCCACTCGGTTGAATCTTTATTCAAAATAATATTTTTCCTATTAAATTAACAAATAAAGAAATGATATTAAATTTATTAATTTATTAATAAGAAGAATAATATCAATAAACATATTAGTAAAATAAAATGTTTAATTTCGTTTCCCATAAATCGATAATAACGTATTATTAAAAAAATTTGTATAGACCATTTACTTTAAATTAAATTAAAAATAAGCATTCATCAAATTACGTAATTGTGACTATTAAGCTTTGACGGTAACTAGTCAAAATCAAGACATGTAAGACTGAAATAGTTACATACCTGCGCTATTTTCAAAAATATAAATAGAAATAATTTATCAAAAATCATATAAAGTGTTCGTGAAATAGTGGTGGCCCCCCGTCATATATGAGTGCACCTAAACGGGGTGAAGATTTTATTTGTTTTTCACCAAGATGAAGATTGTGGGTGAATCAAGAGAGAGAAAGAATGTGTGAGAGAGATGAAGAACCTGTGTGGTCAGGCTTTTGACAGCTTCTTTTGTACTCGGCGTGCCACTCTCACGGACTCCTCCTTCTTCCTCCCTCTCATCCGTCGTTTGCTTCGTACACGCTATACACGTAAACATCTTTCTTTACTCTTTTTAATTATACCCTCGTCTTTTCCTGCAAGACAAATTCAAAATAGTTAGATAAATATCAAAGAACCAGTCAATTTTTTAATAATATAATGGTTTTGGATGGACTGGGATGGAGGGCGACGTGGAATAGTAATGAAGGACATAACTGGTCACGCGTTTGAGGCAATCACTTTCATTGAATGAAACAGTGACAGAGCAACGCCAGCCAATGGAAGCCCCAAATTGAATGAAGAAATGCAGCAACGGCACAGATGAGAATGCGAAGCAGAAGAAAAATAAAAGGGAACTTAAATTTAGCAGTTTGGTGGTCTAAGAAATGATATCTTTGGTGGGGAAACAGAAGGGAGGAAAAGAGAAAAAGAAAAAGTGGTATTGAGAAGGAGGCTCGGGATCAGAGCAAGATCGAAAGCGATCTCAAAATCTCAAAAGAAGAAAATGGGATCAATAATAAAAAGTAGAGAAAGGAAACAAAATGGGGCAAGGAATGGCCAGGGTACTACTACACTACTACTATCTGCTTTGCTTTACCGCACACAAATTCGCAATTTTAAAAGAAGAACCTCCAAGCCGAAGATTCTGACACCCCTTATAAAGAAAAGAACCAAATGAACCCCATTGATAATAAAAACATTTTCTCGCACCTCAAACAAAGAGAAAAATCGATAAATTAATACAAAAATAGGTACTATAGCACAATAAGATATAATGAAAAAAAAAAAACAAGTGACATACTATAATATATTCTTTCGATTCTCTCTTTATCTTTTGTGTAAATCACATCAATCCCCGTTCTTCGAGGCACACCCGAAAACCAAAAGCGGCTGACTGAGTGACCTAGAGATAGAGAGAGAGTGAGAGTGAGGGTACGTGTTTTTGGGATTGCGGAAAAAACAGAATGGGTTTGAATGAGGAATCAATGTTTGTCGGAGGGTGCGAAGAGAGGTAACTGGACAGTGAAAGAGAATGAAGGAGAAAAGAGAATTGAAATTGTTAGTGCATTGATTGAGAAATTATAATTCTAGCTTTACTGCAAAAGCAGAATTAATTAAATATAGTCAGTCATTACTATTCGAAAACGACTTAGCAAGCAAACGCTCAACCCTTTCTCCTTCATCTGTCTCACCTCTCGCCGATGCACCATCTTCGTTTTATCAAAATCAAAATCCCTCCCTCCTACTACAATCTATCAATCAAATTAAATGCGCTGCGTTTGGGATCTGAAATGCATTTTAATGCAATGCATACACCTATTAATTACTGCTATCTACGCTTTAATTTCCCTCACCACACAACAAAGAGATAAAAACTTACCTGATATAACGGTGGATTGGATTCGATTGGATTGGCTTGCCTCAGATACAATACGATGTGATTTGACACTCTCTTTTTTGTTTCCTTCAAATTAGCTTTCCATTTTTGGAGCTTCGAACTAAGCAGCAAGAATGATGGAGCGATGATTAACAAAATGGTGTAGTTGATATCTTGGCGAGGAAACGGATACGAGAATCTAGAATCAGTACCCGAAAATTTGGAAGATGGCGAAGGTTGAGGGTGTGGTATTTATACGGAGGAGGAGGGGTGACGGCGTTAGTTTTGACGGAAAATGTTTGGCGTGAATAAAGAAGGCGTTAAGAGGAATTTTGTTTTTGTCTTTTTACAGCGGAAACGATGGTCGAGGGCGTAGAAGACAGTGGGGTCCACATGTTCATGCTGATGCAATGCAACATTGAAGGATCTTTAAGGTGCATACGTAGCATGCCACGTGGCGAAGTGTGATTGGGAGTGATGTAATGGAGCGGTTTGAATGGGTGGGATTAGTATGACAAAGTTGGGAACCATCCCATCAGACATTTCATGTCTTTGGCTACCTCTTGATAATCATACGGTAAAATCATAACTCACAACTTTTGCAAATCAAGATTATCCAACATCACTGTATTTTCAAAATTCAGTTTAAGGTTTTTCAACTACACTATCCAAAATTAGGGATAGCAACGGGGCGGGGCGGGGACGGGTTTCGCTATCTCATATCCATTCCCGCATAAAAAATTCATCCCCATCCCATACTCAAACCCAACGGGTATCAAACTTTTTTCCCATCCCCATCCCCACCGGGTAACGGGTATAATCTCGTACCCATACCCGTACCCGTGTTCTAACTACTTCAATATTAATTTTTATAAAAGAAAAAAAA
>Ga0209589_1003377_pt1 | contig 27886 bp, 15 predicted proteins | sample CowpeawhiteBW_FD_187525 | JGI IMG/M metagenome (GOLD analysis project Ga0209589, IMG submission 187525) | Root nodule microbial communities of legume samples collected from California USA - Cow pea white BW (SPAdes) (version 2) | ecosystem: Host-associated > Plants > Roots > Nodule | place: USA...
AAATGAATGATTGAGGATGAAAGGAAAAGAAAAATGAAGAGACAAAGTTCTAGGTGATTCATGCATAACATGCATTCATATTTTGTAAATTAGGATATCATACTCTCAAATTACTTTTTATATATATTGAGACCCTCTACAAAGGTACTGGTCATCGATCTTTCATATTGAGGCCCTCTGCAAATGCAATGGTCATCAATCTTTCATATCAAGACCCTCTTCGATGGAATGGTCACTGATTTTCATATGTTTTCATATCGAGGCCCTCTACAAAGGTACTGGTCATCGATCTTTCAATCGAGGCCCTCTACAAAGGTACTAGTCATCGATCTTTCATATCAAGGCCCTCTGCAAATGCAATGGTCATCGATCTTTCATATCAAGACCCTCTTCGATGGAATGGTCATTGATTTTCATATGTTTTCATATCGAGGCCCACTACAAAGGTACTGGTCATCGATCTTTCATATCAAGACCCTCTTCGATGGAATGGTCATTGATTTTCATATGTTTTCATATCGAGACCCTCTACAAAGGTACTGGTCATCGATCTTTCATATCGAGGCCCTCTACAAATGCATTGGTCATCGATCTTTCATATCAAGACCCTCTTCGATGGAATGGTCATTGTTTTTCTTAAATGTTTTGCATTGATGTGTTTTCTTTCTAAAGCCCAGATGAAATTAGTGTTTCTGTCTTTTCTTATATTTTCCTTTGATGATATGAAAATGACTAATTTTTCGTATCATCTAGTAAGATCTAAGAAAAGAGGGGCAGCTGTCAACACCCAATTTCGTCCGGGCAAATAATGTTGTTTTTAAAAAATATATAAAAAATATAAAAAATATAAAAAATATAAAAAATAAAAAATAAAATATATATAAAATAAAATAACAATAATAAAAAAAAAAAAAAATATATATAAAAAAAAAAAAAAAAAAAAAAAAAAAAAAAAAAAAAAAAAATATATATATATATATATATATATATATATATATATATTCAAAAATAAGTGTTATATAAAAAAAAGAAGATAAAAAATAATAAATTGTTAAAAAAAATAATAATAAATAAAAGTTAAATAATAAAAGATTTTTAATTTATGTTTTTAAACGTTAAGTAAAATAATCTTTTTGTTTATATATATATATAATTAAAAAATATATTTTCGTTTTTTATTAATTAATAAATTCAGAAATTAAAAATTAAAAATAAAAATTAAAAATAACAATTGTGGATTGGAGGGAAAAAATTTTTTCTTCTATCCCAACTTCTTCCAACTGCTGCCCACCCCATCTGCTAATGAAGTTAACATAAGAACCAGGGGGTTACCACACACACACGTTAAATTTCATCATAAAAATATTCTCTGCATTTTTTTTGCACGAGGGCTATGCAACTTTCTTATTGAAATCATTTAATTCGGAATTGCAACAAAGGAGAACCACTTGGTAAACCAACAATTTTTGGAATCAAAAGCAGAATTGCAAAAGAGGTACGCATTTTCTATCTTCAAATCTTTTTTAATGTTATATGATGATCTGAGTTGGGAGCATGGCGGTTGATTATATACCAGTAAAAGAAGTCCCAATTGAAATGAATATCACATCACAAAAACTCTTCTCTGTTTTCTGTTTTCATACAATGACAAAGCAATTAACAATGAAATAAAAAGGATTTAGATTGCCGCTATAAAATAGGATTGTGGTAGTGAGCGTTAGGGGAAACGTTGGAGGTAGTTTGAGTTGGTATTAGACTAACTTGGGGTTCAGTTCCGGAGAAATGAAGTTCTTGTGCGAGAGAAAAGACTGAGAGAAAAGACTGCCGAAATGGCTCTGTTCCGATGTTGACGGTGGCTGTGACGGCAAACTTACGGTAGTCTTGATGGCCCGAAGAAGACGCGAGTAGTGGAGACAGTGCGACGATTTTTCGTGATCATGAGTGGTGTAGTGGCGAGCAACGTCGTGCCGACGTTGCTAAAAACTGAGAGTGGTTGCCGTCACCGTTGACGGCTTTGCCACGAGCATGATTGCGTTTTGAATGGTGGCCGCATTTGATGGTATGGTAGTGTAGGGATGGAGGCGAAAATCTGTAGCTGCCGTTACTGTTGGTGGTGGCGCAATGATTGCCGCCAGTGGTCTAGGTCGTGAGTTAGTGCGGCAGTGGTGTTTCGCGGAAAGGAAGAAGATGAAGTAAGGGTTAGGTCATTTGTGCTGTGCGTTTTGTTAATTAAGGGTAGCAAATTTAACTTTTTTTTCACGCACCTCCATAATTAACTCACACACCCTTTTTTTTTAATTAAGTTTAACATCTTCACTTTTTTCATGCACCTCCATAATTTAATTCACGCACCCCTGTTTTTAATTAGAGTTGGCATACTTTTTTTTTTTCACGCACCTCCATAATTTAATTCGCACCCTTGTTTTAATTAGAGGTTGTAGATTTATTTTTTCTTCACGCACCTTCATAATTTCAGTTTATGCACCCTTGCTTTTAATATTGGATTTTGTTTATTTATTTGCTTCATGCACTCCCCAATGTAATAACCCCACACCCCTTTTATTAAGTTTTAGTTTACTTTACGTACATGCGTTTTCACTAAGCACACACCTATTTCCTTTATTTTTCTTCTTAGATTTAACGTGTTTACTTTACTTTATGCACCCCGTGTTTTACTGTAATGCACCTCGCGTTTACTTTATGCACCCCGCGTTTTTCTTTGTGTATCACGGTTTCGCATTTTTAAGTAACTCTCACATTTCAATCACGTCATTTTCAAAAAAGTAATAAAAATATTTTAAATTGAAATAAAAATTAAAATAAATTTCAAAAATAAGAATAAATAAAAATTTAAAATTATTTTCTTTATTCTTTGTTTTGGTGTCTAATCGGCCGCTCGCGTCGTACGACACTTTCTTTTAAAATGTAAAAATATAAAAATTATTTTAGTGTCTAATTGACCGTTCGCGTCACATGACACTTCTTTTAAAAATATAAAAATATAAAAATTATTTTGGTGTCTAATCGGCCGCTCGCGTCGTATGACACTTTCTTTAAAAATGCAAAAATACTAAAAATGTTTTTGGTGTCTAATTGACCTTTCGCGTCACATGACACTCTCTTTCTTATCAATAAATAAGTTATAAAGAGGTATTTGATGTCTAATCGACCGCTCGCGTCGCACGACATTTCTTTTCAAATATGTCAAAAGACAACTTTCAAAAATTAAATCATTTAATCAAACAATTTTATAAAGAACTACGTAGCCCTGATTTCTCATTTTTAATGAGAATACGTAGGACCAAGGTTAATCCTTGTCGGGTCCTTTTCACTCAAAAATACTTATGTTCTTACTTTTGGGAAAAATAAATATTTAAAATAAACATATCTCTTTTGTAAATTTAATTAAAGGTACCGCCTTTGGGCGGGCGCGGTAGGGTGCTAATACCTTCCCTACGCGTAACCGACTCCCGGACCCTAAATTTGGTTTTCGCGGACTTTACGTTATTTTTATGGTTTTCCATAGTTTTCCAGAATAAATTGTGGTGGCGACTTCAAATCTCTTTTTCCAAATTAATTTATTTTTAATTCGTCGTCCCGTCGCGATTTAGGTTGCGACACTTTTTATAATTGTTCTATAAATAATAGGTATAGAATATTCGATTTTTTTCTTACCCTTCCCGCTTCTCAGTCATTTTTCACATTTCACAGTTTCACAGTTTTTGCTCCAGACTTTCCCTTTTTTTTTCTTTTCCATTTACTCTCCACATTGGTCTCATCGTGTTCTTCCAGTGTTCGCCTGTTGTTGTTGAGAGTTCTATTCGCATTTGCCGTTTGGTTCATCGTTCGCCGTTCGTTGTTCATCGTTCGTCGTTCGCCGATCATCGTTCTGTCATCATCTTTTCCATTCTCCTTTCCTTCATCATTTGCGTTCGCTCCTCCATTGGAGTTGATCTCCTCTGTTCACGTTCGTGTTTCGCACCTCCATTGTTGTCACGCTCAGGCAATATCACTATTCTCCTATTGTTTGGTGGGTTGATGCTTTTGCTATGTTTGATGTTCCCGTTTTTCCTATTTTTGCTAGGTTAGGTTGTTTCTGCAAAGATTTTAGGGTAGGTTACTCATTACCAATAAGTATTTGGTGCTTTGCAATATTTATTTCAGGTTTATACAATAATTCATATTGAAATCAATAATTTATACAAACATAAGCCAACTCCTCTAATAAATAACTTGGTTTTTGTCTCCTAAAAATATTTAAAAGTCGTGGTTGTAGAAATGCATGTTATTATTTCATATATGTTCTAGAGAGTGGCCATGGTTCTTTTATTTTTGATGAACTTGTAAATGGAGATATCTAAAGGAATGGGATTCTTTTCATTTATGAACCATGCTCGAGTTGCAAAATATATAGGAAAGTCTATATTAGTAGAAATCATAGAATAACATTTAGGAATTTCAACATAAGCAACATCTTATTTAGTAAAACAAGGTCCAGTTAAAACTTGAAATGAAACATATAACTTGTTGACTAGTATTTTTGCAGTTATCCATTTTATTTTAGTTTGGGTTATCAGATAACAATTGCCAATTTACACTGATGTGAAAGCATTGTCGAGATATGGCTATGTAGGTAGTATTTCAAAACTTATAATGCTTTTCATGTTGGGTAAAATTATAGTGTCGAGTGCCAAATTATTTAGCCACATATTAATTTTCCAGCAACTGATTGATTGAGCTAATATTTTATTTCATATTTCTATCATTTTACACTTTTGCAAGCTAATTATGTGTAATGATCATATAGATATTATTTTCCAGGTATGTTTTAAATTCTCAGACCACTGCTCTGCTCATTCTTTCTATGCTTGAGGTGACGCATAAATAAAATACTTTTTCTCTGTTATGCTATGTTATCTATAATATTTTCGGGAACTAATGTATTTGAAATTCAATTTTTAGGAGATGCTTAGTTCTTCTAATACAACATGCAGGGTTCGTGCTTTTGATTTAATTCTAAACCTTGGGGTTCATGCATATCTCCTAGAACCGATAGTTGCTAATGATACTTCTACTACTATAGAAGAAGAATATTCTCAAGAATCCTATTATGACAGTGACACTAAAATTATGGTGTCAGGAAGTGCAAAAGCAAGTTCTTAGAATAAGTCATGTGCGGGCTCTGCAATTGATAACTTTGAGTCTTGGATTTTAAATATTTTGTATGAGATACTACTTCTTCTTGTTCAGGTATCATTGGGTAGAACATGAAATTGTTGAACATAACCATTACTTGTTTCTAAATAATTTTTCTTGGCTGGGATCATCTATCGCCTGGTGTCAATATTTTATCTTTGACACTTGTCACAATATATTAATTTCTGTGTAAATGACATGGTGTTGATGAGTTTCTATTGGAAACTACAGTTAGGATGCAACATATTTTTAATGGATTGAAAATATAAGAATACAAGGCAAGTTTACATCGTTTTCTTGCCATTATTGAGATTGGGAATTTATTTTTCTTTAGTTTATGTTTTAAGAGTTAGATAGCTATTCTAGATGGATTTGTTGTGATATTAATATGTGCAAGGAATTGCATAGAGCACCAGTTGGACTTTCAGGTGCTGTGTTATAGAATATTTTGTATGGTAAGAAATACAACTTTTTTTTATCGGATTTGTCAAATGTTTCTAGATGATTTTTCCATCTAAATAATTAAGTTCTACTTCTTAATTCAATGATGACATTATAATACATTCAAAGGTAGACTTTTAAAGTATGATAGATACATTCATAACCACGTGCATATAGATGCACATTAAGAAAACTATTTTTGTTCAATTGCGTAGAAGTATATGTCAAAGCTTATATGATCTTGTACTCTAGTGTCTTATAACATAAATTAGGATTTGGATGCTTACATTCCTAATACTTTTAAGATGTAGACAAAATACATTGTACAGAGGGATTCACTATCGTGTACATGTCCCTTTAGACTACTAAATTGTCAGGATAATTGCACTAACTAAAAATACGAACATTTAAATTCTTTGAACGTACATGTGCCATTGGTTAGTTCTTCCATCTTGTACACATTCTAACTAAATAATATCACCTGAAGATGTTCTAGTCAGTATATTCTTTTAAATTTGTAGAGTAGAACTTGGGGGCTAACACTTTTGAATGTGGAATAAATTAAAGGGTAATTGTAAGGTAGTGGAGTACTTGGTGGTACCTAATGCTTGATATACTTGTAAGGTAGTGGAGTACTATTGAAATAATCACTGTCTTTAATAACTAGAAAAATATGTTTGAGGTAGTGTTCACGTATTGGTGTGGGTTTGCATTTGTTTCAGACTGGTTGGTTCAGCTTAGGTGGATAAAGAAAACGTTTTTATCATCTATTTCATATGAATGTTCTTAAGATAATTATGTTATCTGCTTTTTCCATTTTTCAAGCATAATGGCTTAATCATGTTGTTGTCATAAATTATCATTTATGTTGATGAATTGCTTTATACAGTCTGAAGAAAAGGATGAATCTGTTTGGGCATCTGTTATCAGTTGTTTGCTATATTTTGTTTGTGATACAGGAAAGATCTGGAGAAACCGTTTAGTAGGGCTTGATATAAGGGTGAGAAATAATTCCCTACTCTTCTATTTGATTCTATTTGTATTTCATGGATATTTCATAGCACATTCTGCTAGCTAAATATTTTTCTTCTTTTTTGGGAGGTTGGACAGGGTGTTAAGGGAGAGGATTCCTACTAATTATTGAACTTTGAAATTTAATATAGATCTATAGAAGTTAAGTCTTCTATTTAAGGGAATGAAAGAATGGTAATATCCGCAAAGATTGTTGACTCATGGGATATGGTAATATGTACAATTTATAAATCACATCTTAAGTATTTATCACTAAAAGATTGTTGACTCATGGGATATGGTAATATGTACAATTTATAAATCACATCTTAAGTATTTATCACTAAAAGATTGTTGACTCAACTATTCATAGTGTAGATTTTCAATAACACATCTCCAATGGATTAAGGAGTCTTGAAGGAATTTCGTGAGTAGTGGGCTTCGTTTCTTTTAAGTGTTTATATAAGATGATGTTAGGTGTTTTATGACTTGTATAGTAATTCGGTTTGGAGTAGTATTATATTTCATATAAACATTAGATTCTATTTCATGTAAATATTAGATTGAATGAGATTTGTTTTCTAGATGTTTTGGGTAATTATATACAGGTTTGATATGTGGTAGGAAGGATAAATAAATTTTTCATAAAAAAAATAAAAAATCACTTTTTATACTGGTCGAAATCATACTTGGTGTAAAATATTGAATTTTTTATACAGGTTGGAACTATAATCGGTATAGTAAGTCGTTTCTTCTTACATAACTTTCCTTTTCCAAGAGGACTTTCTATACCGGTTTTAGAAATGGTATAAAAATAATGTTTTTATACCTATCATGGAACCGATATAGAAAGATCAAACCTTCTATACCTATGCTAGAACCGATAGAAAAAGCCTTTTTTAATCGGTATAAAAATCCTATTTTACACTAGTGAATAGTGAAATATTATTAAATAAAATATAATATAATTGATATTCTCCAAGCAGTTAAGAAAAATATATGACTACTCTATTACAGTTATCCTAATAGATGTACCGAAATAAGGTAGATACATATACTGACCAAAGAAAACTATAAACATGATTACAAAATTATACAAAGTCTTTCAAAAAGAAAAAAATAGAAAAAGCAAATCTATCCCTATAACTATATTGTTGCATCCTCTCCTTCCTAATGGAGGACGCTCCTCGGAGAAGCCTTAAAACACACGTACTCGTTGTGGAGGACTAAAGCACTTGCTTAAGTTACGTCAATGGAACTGGGAAGGTTGAATTCTCGTGAGAAGGTTGAACTTTGAAGGGAGAAAATCAAACACAATTTCTCTCATATATTCATCAAAGTTGTTCTTTAGAGTGGTGGTTTGCCTCTATATAAAGGAGAATAAAAGCAGTCGCGCCTATAGGGCAAGGAAAACGTGAAGCTAACAAACCCCTAACAACTAGATGAAGGGCGGTCAGCCTACAAAAAAGAGGAGATGGGAATGTGACTAAAACCCTAGATGCCCTACGCGGAGGTGCGTCTCTCAGGAGAAGAAAAGGTTAGATTCCTAAGTGAACTTGTTGGGTCACGCACCTCCACACCAAGCTTGGGCTACTTTAATTGGGTCACGCTCCTCCTACGCATGAACAAAGGGTTTTTCTTCCTGCATCCCCAATTTTTCTTCCTGCACCTCCAAGTTTGACTGTGAAGACCATTATATCCTTCAAAAAAATAAAAATAAATTATAAATTAATTATCTCTGCAGCCCGCACCCCCAAGAATGAAATTTGGTACCCCGGTTTCTGAAAGCCGGTAACACCGGTTTCTAAAAGCCGGTAGCACCGGTTTCTAAAAGCCGGTAACCCCAATTTTTATTTTTATTTTTTTATATATATTTTTATATATTTTAAAATTATGTTTATATATAATTATATGATTTATATTAAGTTTAAGAAAATTTCTAATAATTTTATTTATATATTTTTTAGTTGTATATCTTTATTGTTTAAAAATAAAAATTAATTTGATGGATGTTAGTTGATAAAAGTGATTTAGGTTCTATATCTGGTCATAATAAAATTATTTCTTAATAAATCATTAAGAAAGTATTAAAGTAAAAAAGAAAAGTATTAAAGTAATAAAATTATTTCTCAATGAAGAACTTTTTATTTGACTAGAAAATTAATTTATATAAAAAAAATTAAATTTGGTACCCCTAAAATTTTTATTCATGTTTCGCCACTGTTCCTATCTTGAAAATTGATAAAATTGGATTTTGAAAGCCGATAACACTGGTTTCTGAAAACCGGTAATTTCGGGTTCTGAAAGCCAGTAACTCCGGGTTCTGATCCTATCTTGAAAATCAATAAAATCGGATTCTGAAAGTCAATAACACCAGTTTCTAAAAGCCAGTAACTCCGGGTTCTGAAAGCCGGTAACTTCGGGTTCTGAAAGCCGGTAACTCCAGCTTTGAAAGCCGGTAACTCCGACTTTTGAAAGCCGGTAACTCTGGCTTCTGAAAACCGATAACTTCAGCTTCTGAAAGCCGATAACTACAAACCAAAAGGGTAGCATTTGAATTATAAAAAGGTTGGGGTGTAGGAAGAAAAATTGGGGGCAGGAAGAAAAACCCGTGAACGAATTGAACTTGCTGGCCCAAACAAAGAATGCAATCTAGATGACAACGAGGAAGGTTAGGTTGCTGGAAATGTGATTCTCAACCTAAAGAAGAAGTTGCACGTTGTCTCTTGCTGGAGAAAGAATTGGATGTTGGAGGCTAATGTGAAACACACCAAAAGGACGCTGGAGGGAGAAGTTGGATTTATTGGATGCTTCTTGGCCCAAACAAATTACAGGGGAAAATGAAAACAACAATTGAAACTTGGCTGAAAATACAAACCTAATAAATTGCTAATTACACCAATATCAATCATTAAACTATATAATTATATATTTCTTGAATAATTTAAAAATAAGGAAACTAAAGTTGGGCTTAGCCCTTGGCCCATGATGCATATACCCTTGGGTGATTGTCATCATCTCCTCTATATTGGAAAGGATTTGACCTAAAATCAAAAGGGAGTACTTGAGTTCACAACTTGAACGGTTTCATTCCATTTGGGTCAAAATTTAATCTATAGTAATCATAAAAAATGTACTACATAAGTTTTTGAATTACAAGAGAGGTATTTGTAAATGTCAAACTAAATGAAGGTCTCTTAATTGAATTTTCTTGAAAACTAAGGCCATTTCACAAATGCAATTTTTTCCACTTTGAAATAATTATAACCAAGAAGGTAACAATAATTCAAAGTGTAATTTTGATAAATCTTTGGAGAAATTTGAAGAAATATTTGAAATTGAAAAATTTTCAAAGACAGATGAATTTATGAAAAATGGAAAAGGGTTTAAAGATTAGGCCACTCCCTTGAGAACTTGGTTTCAATTAGTAGGGAAGGAATGATGGATGATTACTCTTTAAGCTTGATTCTTTTCCATTCCTCTATATTTTCTCAAACTCTTCCTTTTCTCTTTTCTCTCTTTTCTCTCGTTCTAATCTCTCTTTTTCAAGCACTAATATTTCTTGTTCTGCTTGATTCATTTCCATTCCATTGTATTTTTCTCAAACTCTTCCTTTTACCTCATCTCTCTTTTCTCTCGTTCTAATTTCTCTTTTTCAAGTTCTAATCTTTCTTGTTCTTCAAGCTCTCTCCTCTTTGTCTCTTCCTTATCTCTTTATTTTTTCATCTTTCTTTATTTCCTCTTGCTCTCTTCTTTTATCTTCTCTTCTTTTTCTTTTGTATTCTTCTCGTTCAGCTAGTTCTTCTTCTTTCTCTTCAATTGCTCTCAACTTTTCATCCCACCTTCTTTGTATTTCTCTTTCTTTTTTCTCACTCAAGAACTTTTGAAGTTTTTCTTTAAACTCATTTTCTCTATAAAAGAACTTAACCTTCTTTTTAATGAATGTTTTTCCTATCCTGTTGAATTCTATTGTCTCACACATTTGCTCTTGATTTATCTTAAATGAAGGAGGAACACAATTTCTTCTCATGCATGCTTTTAAATCACTCCAATCCATAATTGGGGATTTTCTTCCTCTTCGAACTCTAGATTGCCTATGCTCCCACCACTCACATGCATATCCTACAAACCTAAAAATGCTAAAAATTAAATGTATGGTATTTACTACTCCTACCAAAGAATGGATGCAACTCTTGTATTTTCCTCTCTTGAGCTAAATATGATAGTGCACTTATTTCCTCGCCAAAGAAAGGAATGTCTCTCTCTTTTGTCTGATGCAACTCATTCGCACTATGCTTATTTAAGTGGAAACTATTAGCATACGAATAAAAACTCATTTTAAAAAAAATTTGAAACAATGTTCACAAAGAATCTTAAGAATTTCTAAAGAGAATAAAAGGTGAAAGATATATAAAGATGCTCCCAAGAAAGAGAGGTGAGTCTCTTGGACAGTCTTAGAAACCAAGCCTTTCCTAGCCAAAGATCTTTAGATTGCTTTCCCAAAAATTTCTCAATGAGAAAATCTAATCAAAATAGATTTTAGGTGTGAAAAACAATTTTCAATGTGTATGAAACACCTAAGACCAAAGTGATAACGCTGTCGTGAAGCTATAAAATTAATACTACTTATCTATAAGAACGTCAGTTTTGTTAAGAAAGCAACCAACAAAATAGAAAGGATAAAGTAACCCAAAGTTGTCTCCCAACGAACATAAAATTTCTCTTTAACAAATTACTTCTTATAAAAACTATACAAAAGAGTTAATCAAATCATAAGAGGATTAAGATAAATGAAAGAAGAAATAGAATTGAAAAGAGATAAAAAAAAATAGTCAAGAAAATAGATTAATTTCACTACTATTTCAGAATAGGATTCATCATTGGTTTTCTAAAAATTATTTTTATTGATTTCTTGTTTAAGATTTCAAATTAATCAATGTAACTTCTAAATAAGTTTGTTGGCATCCTCACTTTTAACCAAAGTAACTTCTCAATCAAAAGCAAGAACTTTATAGATTTTCCATAGTAAATTTAACCAAAGTAACTTCTCAATTAAATATTACTATGCCTAATCATGTCTATTCTTTTACCTCTTATATATAGTAAAAAGTTAATTAACCAAAGTAACTTCTTAATTAATTCTAATTAGTGTTTTCACCTTTAATCAAAGTAACTTCTTAATTATTAGCAAAAACTCATTCAATCATATGAAAGCTTCTAAAATTAACCAAAGTAACTTCTTAATTAAAATTTAAAAACCTTTGGACTCATATGATTGTAATGTATGTAGACTTAACACCATGCCAACTTGCTACAATGCAAAAATCATTACTTTTACTAGATTAATATCCAAAAGTCATAAATGAAAATAAATCACAACAACAATCAAAAGAACAAACAAATTTATTCAAACTTAGAATCCAATTAAGAAATTATAGTGGAACTAACTCTTAAAGCTTAGTCCTCCATTGAATGCAAAAGTAAAATAAAAATAGAAGAAGAAAGGAGAGAGAGAGAATGAAATTAGCCCCCCTAAAGGGTTCCTAAACTCCGAAGTGCCGAGTTATTTTTTCTATTTTCCATTGGTCTCTTTATATAGGCCTTGATTGGACTTGAATCTTATATTTTTTGTTGTTGCAATTCTTTATCTTTTGATATAATATCTCTCAAATAATTAACAAATTTTATCAATTTCTAAAATATATGGAACATTTTCTTTATTGATAATTTGAGATATATCAAAGATAATTAGTTAAAAATCTTTATATAATTATTCAACAACTTAATTTCTGTCTAATTTTCATTTGCCCCTTTTGTTTGACCATTTGACCAATTTTGACCAGAATTTGCTCAGAACTGACTGCTTTGACCATTTGACTTCCCCATGAGAGGTTGAGATGTGTTATACCCTTCTCTCTCCCAAAATTAGGGCTTCCGTGTGGGTCTCCCCTTGAATTCATGTTTTGGGCTGCTGTAGGTGCAATAGAGGATTTGATGCTGCTCCATGGGCTCGTCAGCGAGTGAAACAATGTTGCTACCGGTGGCACGAGGTGAACTGGTATTGGTTTCACGTTTTAGGGCTCGCAGATCTGGTAGTGATGGTGCCACGAGCTTCCATGGTTGCTGCTCGTGGTTCAGATGCGTTTTGGATTCATGATTTTTCGTTGCAGGTGCGTGAACATGACAAGATTTGGGCTTGGATGCAGGAGGTCTCGCGGTGGTTATGCAAACTGATGTAGGTGCTTCGGTGCAAGTGGTTGAAATTTCAATGAAGTTGGACACAAAACCTAGCTTGCGATTTGGGTTAGCGTTATGGTTCATTGCACACATTGTTCGCGAACACGATAGAGTTGTTTCGTGATTCAGATGCGTTTGTGGGGACTGACGACATTACCACTACAAGAAAAATGCGAATTACATACAAATAATTACATACGGATTTTGATCTATATGTAAATTAGTTGTTACATATGAATTTTACATATGGATCTGGAAAATCTAGTTACATACGAATTTATCCGTATGTAATGAGAAATAAATTTTCAAATGATTTTCCATATGTAACATCCGTATGTAACTTTGGCGTGTTTAGGCGGGGACTTTTGTGAAAGATATTATCTATAGGTAATGATAGGAGACTAGTAGGTAAATAAAAAGAAGTTTTACCTGCTGATTTTACATACAAATCTAAAAACATTTAATTATTAAAAATTAAAATCCAAAATATGTTTACCTTTTCTCTCGCTCACGACACTCTCACATTCCTTCCCTCCTCCCTTAAATGAGACTTGCTCACACTCACTAAGAAGAGCATCTCTCACACTCACACGCTCACCATTGTTTAGTTGTCCGTTCATTTTTCTTTTTTCTTCCAATCTTATTCTCTCACATTCACAGACAATCTTCACCTTTCAACCTTCCTCTCTCTCGCGCTCACCATCTTGTGTAGACTCATAAACAAGAAGAAGAAGCATGTTCTTCCGACGCTCACTCACTCTCCATTCTTGATTCAGTTGGTAAGTAATCTTGTTCATTCATCCCTAAATCCCTAAATTCCTAAAACCGTAAATCCCTCTCTTCTTTCTTACCATTGGCATAGAACCCTAATCTTGTTCACATTTTATGTGTGCAAAATATTGTTGCAGTCTTAAGAGATTGAAATAGAGGTGATGGTGTTGTGTTTTCAGAAGATTGAGAGTGCTATAAAGGTATTTTTCTTTATTTTAGTTTCTTTTTTGTTTGTCTTTGCTTAGTTGCAAAGAAAAATAATTCATTTGTTGAAAATTGTCGATAAGAATGAGAGGAGGAGGCTGAAATGGGTTAGGAATCAAAACTCTGTGAAGAAAAAATAGGTTAGGATTTAGTGGAAGTGTGGGGTGAGCTACCAATTTCTGAGTTGAATTCAGTTAAGTTAAGTTCAGTTCATAAACAATCTTATCAACGTATAGTCGTAATCTCTAACTTCAAGATTTTGTCAATTGTTTGTTTGAATTTAAATCTAAATAAGATTTTGGCAAATAAGTCTTAAACTTATAAAGGTGCAGCAAGAAATCTACGCAAACTTAATTGTCAGAAAAATTAGAATGATCATTTAGTAAGATCAATAGGTGTTGATATCGTTAGGTGTTGATTTGGGATTTGGGTTCCACCCATTAGTTGTGTTTATTGTTATTTTCATTTTTGGTTTGTCCATTTCGATTCAAGATGTAAATGGCTTATTATTAAAGAAGAAACAGAACTCACTTTCTATGTATCAATCTTAATTCTTCTTTCTTATTTTAGTTTATATGATGTGATTATAATGGTGGGCTTAATTAGTTATTTTGAGTTATGTAATGATCATTATGGGTAGGTAAAAAATAAAAACTACATCTGCCAAGCAAATTTTCCTCTAAATAATTTGTCATATGCTAATCATTGCATTATTTCAATTAATGGGTTTTATTGTATAGAAAAAAAAAGTTAATAGCTTTTGTTTTTGTCTTTGTGTGCAGAAAAGTTATTGTATCACACCTAACCGGTTCCGCTAGCTTATCAACACATATCATCCTTGACCGACAACCCATATCGGACAAGGCTGGGAGACTGGTATACCGTACCTAGCCGAACTCGACCAAGTAAACAGTGTACATATCGAGACCGCCAAGTATCCAGGATAGGCCAAGTTAGCCTAACCTGTACCGGTTTTAACCTAACCTAAATATCTAAGAGGACAACCTGCCTGCACCTCATATCACCAACAAAAGCCATCTAGGCAAGTAGTCGGTCTAAGGTCGACTACTCAGGCCGACTACTCCAATAAACTTAGCGAAAATCGAAGCCCCCGCGTTCAATAGGTCTCAAGGGCCTGGGTTAGGGCCCAGGCCCACTCATGGCCCAAACTAGAGCCCAAGTCAAGGCCCAGCCTATGAAATGGTCAAACGTCATTAATGCTCTATAAATACACGTGGACCCCATCATTTAAAGGTACGCATTCATTAATCACTGATTTGACTCTCTAAGAGCTTTGACTGACTTGAGCTTCGGAGACTCTTCTGCAGGTAACCCCCCCTGGGTTCAAGCCGACATGTATCGACTGGGAAGAGGCCAACTAAGGAGATAGCGGACTACATGATAAGGTGACGCTTGTGCCTAACCTATCTTATTTGTTCTCTGCAGGAACAGTTATATATTGTCCAACAACTTTAATTTTTAATTTTTAGTGTGCACTTTAAACTCGTTAATTTTATAATAAAATCTTATTCTCCATTTATAAAAATGACCGCATAACTCATTCTTCATAATTCATTAAAGTCAAATAACATTTTAAACAAGAAATGCTAGAAATAAAAAAAAATTCTAAGTTAAATCATTTTTTACTTTTATAATTAATCAAACTTTATAGCTTAGTTTAATCTCTTACAAATTATGGATATTTTGAAATGTTTGATATTTAGTATGTATATTTGATCCAATTATGTTTGGATTCTATTTGATCATTAATTTTGTAGTTTTTTCTTCTTCCTCTCCATATTTTCTTCTTCTATCCTATAATCTAAAATAATAATTAAAACACCTTTATCACATTATACTTCGAATATTCAAATAGCATGAGATAGAATTTCGAAATCCAAAAAATGGTTATGGATCAAATTACGTAATCCAAAACAATATTTGCAGTTTTGTAATCTATAATAAAATTACTTAATCAAAAACAAGATTAAATGTCATATAACAAGTTTAGATTCATAAAAACAATTTAGGAAACCTTATCTAAGTAGAAAATCTGATTTCAAACTAAAATTCAGAGTTTTAATAGCTTTGTGATTTTAATTTTTTCCAATTTTTAATTGTAATCTAGTAGCTTTGTTACTATATTTGCATCCATTTCATGAGTTTAATTCCTCCTTCTACGTTTGCTACGATCATTTTACCTACGGATTTTATTCCGTAGATAATTCTGAGTTAAAATTGTATTTCTTATAGATTTTCTAGGTACATACAGATTTTTGTTGTAGGTAATGGACATTTTTCTTGTAGTGTATTGCATTTTCTGGCGATGCAATAGAGTTGCTGCCTTTGGTATCCATAAGAGTGTTGGTGCAAAAAAGGTGGATTCGCGGGAGATCTGCATCGTCACTGATTAGTTCGCTATGGAGATTTTAAATGCATATGTGTGTTGGATGCAGGTGGCTCACAGTGCTTCGACAACAGCGAGGTGCAAGGATGGAACCAAGGTGGCTGCCGACCTGAAGGTGGTGGAAGACCTAGGTTTGAAGACAATGACGTGGCAGTATTCTATTGGTTCAACTTAATGTGATATGTTAGTGACACATGACAACACATGGTTGGACAAATTTGAATGTTGAGGATTGCCACATGACAACATTTGAGTGCATGTAGTTTATTAGTGGAAAGAGGTGTGAAAATAAACAAAGACAGGGGTGTAGAAGTAGGTTTTGTGTGGCCCATTTGGTAAGAGAGGAGTGTATAAGTAATGTATGGGGTGCATTTAACTCCTGAGTTATTCCTTATTAACATGTTTACCTTATTAATTATTTTTTGATTGTTTCATTTTTTGTGTGCAGATATGCCTAGACCCAAGAGAATTAGGAACTTGCTAAAGTCAGTTCCAGGTACCCTTAAAAATAAACACATTTTATGTAGTTTAGAACATTCAGTGGGAAATTATGTGCAAGTTACATCTAGACAATTATCTACTCAATAAGGACAAGCAAGAATTCAACTAAAACAACCAACAACTGAACCTAGAGAACGAGGAATTGAATCTACAAAGACTGTAAGACCTGTGAAAATTAATTATTTAAATAATTAATTAATTAATAAATGCGGGTGGTGGGAACTTTGATGTCATTAAATGTTAAATGGTGTGTTATGGAAAAGTACTAGCTCAAGTGGTTGAGAGTACTTCATTGTGTGAAAGGACTTGGGTTTGAGTCCTATGTATGCCATTTGTGTGTTATTTAATTTATTTTTATTGCGATACTATATTTGAGCATGTTAAGTGATAGTATAATCTTAGGATTTTAATAATTATCACCAAATATGAGTTGGTTGAATGGTGATGTATTGAATTGGTGTTGGTATGGTCACCGGTTCAAACCTTGGTGGACATGAAGTAGACTTTATTTTTGCTAAATTTAGCTTGGAGTGAATGTGAAAGGGCAAAGGTAAACCTAGAATAAGAAGCAGCCAAGGGGCTGGAAAAATAGTATAAAACCTTAGTTAAGTGACCATGAAGTAGGTATGAGTTTTGGGTGTGCAAGAGGCTGAATTAGGAGAAAGTTTGAAGCAAAGCACTAGGGAACAAAAGAACCTTCATTTTTCCCCAATTTTAATCAAGAATTCCAGGTTAGGGGAAGTTGTCTCTTTGTGTATAAATCCCATGTGTTGTAATTTTCGATTATGCTATTGTCAATTGATGTTTGTGTGTTGGGAATTTCGTATTAACCGTGATGAGACTGAGATGGGTTCAATTGATGTTGGTTGCAATGTCTTTTTATGCTTTTGGGATGAATGGAATGAGGCTTTTGGGTACAAGGTGATTGGTTATGGTCTGATCTTAAGTGGTTGTGATTCAAATATGTTTAAAACATGTTCTTGTGGTTGCTTGTTAAAATGGAGTGCTTGGTAGTAATTGAATTGGATTTTGGTATGGTTTTGGTTGATTTCACGCATGAACAAGGGAGAACCTTTGCAATTCTTACCCAAGCGAGTCCCTCTCGCCTAAGCGAGAGTTGCAGAAACTTGTTCTTGGTTTTGGGGTCAAGCGTCTTGCACAGGCGACCTGTTTGGTGTTGGGCGATCTGTTCTCTCAATCAGGCGAGAATGGCTCGCTCAAGCGAGGTCGTGACAAAACGGGGAGTGTTTTGCGTTGAATCCTCGTCCAGGCGAGGGGTTTTGTGTTTGAGCGAAGGAGAGTCTCGCTCAGGCAAGAAGGACTCGCTTGAGCGAGAGATCATGGTGAGCCACTATTTCATACTCGCTTAGGCGAGGTGATTCAGCTTGAGCGCGACAAGTGTACCCGCTTGGGCGAGGACCCATGGCTTAAGCGAGAATGGCGAGAAGTCAAGTTTGTATGTACTATTTGCGCTGGTTTGCTTGGTGTTTCATAAGCTAAGGAAATTATATGCATATGTTTGTGGTGTTTGGACTTGAAGGACTAAGTCCATAGGATTTGGGATGTGCTTGGCTTGAGTCACGAACGAGGAGTTCATGATGGGTGGACCGTATGCGGAATGTGAACGGCTTAGTTCACCGGAGGTACTCTTGTTGGGATGACTAAGCGAGGGAGTTCATCACATGCTCAACTTAAGAATGCTATGAGCGAGGGAGTTCATAGTAGGAAAGGCGGGTATGTGGGTCCGGGTCCGAGCAAGGAGTTTGGATGACAGGCGAGGGAGTCTGTGAAGCAGGACTACAAGCGGGATAGGCATTTCATTTCATAATTGTTTAATTCTTTTTATTTATTTAGTAATATCCTACCGGGATATTACAGAGGCAACTTCTAAACTTGCATAACCACTTGAATCTTCACAGCCAACTTCTGAATCTTCACAGCCACCTTAAGAATTTTCACAACCAACATCTCAATGTACTCAACCCAAATTTGAAGCTGAACTTGTAGTAATAATCCCCAAAAAGGAAGACAATCGAACCACTATTGGTTTGTGGATGCTATAGGTAAATTTAACATTGTGTTAATGTTTTCAATTAATAAGTTCCCATTACTGTATTTGGTTTTTATAGATGAAGGTGAAGTTAGTAAAAATCTTAAGGTCAAGGTTAAGAATGCTCACAACTTGCCAAATGGATTGCATTTGATCGTGAATTATGATGATAAATATCAAGCAATTGGATAAGTATATGGTCTTCTTGCTGAAGTGTGTGGGCAACTAGTAACAAATTGTATATTGTTCCCTATAAGTTTTGAAAGGTGGTCATCAGTACCAGATACTTACAAGGACAAAGTGTGGGAAACTTTAAAGGTAATTAAACATCTCTTTTGTTATTTATTCTACTAAATATAAATTAGAAATATGGATTAACATTTGAATTACTTGAAGCCTCGATTTTGTTTCAAGATAAATAAGGACTTGGCAAACATAGATGTTATGTCTAGAATTTGAAAACTATGGAAGGTGTAACATCCCGACCGAATATTACGAATTTAATTAATAAAATAAAGAAATAATAATTTAATGTCAATTAGTAAAACTTTCAATAATAAAACCAAAATCCATAAGTATAAGTAAGATCGTAATTATCCAAAAGTCCAATAATATCCATAATTCCAATTTATTTGAAATCATAAAACTACATAAAAGCTCTGATAAAAATCTCCCAAGATTAGCCCCGCTCCGGCTCTACGCCTCACCAGTCCCACCTGCAACATCATCTGCTCATGTATACCGCGTATACGATCATCGCCACACACAAGCAGATAGGGTGAGCTAAAAAAATAACCATATATTTTTATAGCACATTTATATATATATATATATATATATATATATATATATATATATATATATATATATATATATATATATATATATATATATATATCACAATCACACAAAAGGAATTCCATCCTTTGATTTCATACCACCTGGCCACAACCATGTTAATTGTGTTCTACGTCTTCTAGTGACTACCTCAAGATGTCTTGCTGCCATACTTATCGGCCACAACGGATAGAGCACGTGCGGGAACCATGCTACGGATCACACACTGTAACGCTAGGTGGAGTTCTCAAATACGAACATAGTTCGTAACGTCCCAAGACTACCAAACTCGCCAGCTAATCACTGAGGAGGGCAATCCATCTAAACCCATCCGTACTGGATATCAATGCAACTGTAATTTAATTTAGTTCCTTAAGAGTGTAAATGGTGAATAGTTCAAGTCATAAAATAAGTCCCAAAATCATAATTTTGGAGAGAAATAGTTCAGGTGCTAAATGCACCCCTAGTTTTCTTTTTCACACCCCCCGTCTGCAATTGGGCTATCTATTTCTGAAAAGGAATATTTCTGAAGCTAAATGGACCTCCAGTTTTCATTTTTTACACCCCCTTCTGCAATTGGGTCATAATTTCTGAAAAGTGATATTTCTGGAGCTAAATGCACCTCCAGTTTTCATTTTCACACCCCTTCTGCAATTAGCCATTTAATTCTGAAAAGGAATATTTTTGGAGCTAAATGCACCTCCAATTTTTATTTTCCACACTCATCCTGGAATTGGGTCCTCTGACTTTATTCTACACCCCTTCTTTTTACAAATTTGCACCCCTAATATCACTTAACCTCCACTCGACCAGATTACGCCACCTGGCAATCCTCCACACACTAAAATAAGCAATTAAAGTTTGCCATGTCTTCAATCCTCCACTCACTAAAATAACCAATTATGGAATGACACCTCACCACCCTCTCTCATTCACACAACCAAAACCTTAACCCTAATTTTTTTTCCTTCTCTCCCACCATCTTCATTACCGCAGCCCCCACCCTCCATGGCAGTCACCGCCACGCCCGTCGTGCCCTCGCCGGAAAAAGCAGCCACCCCGTCGTGCCCTCGTTGAAAAGCAGCCACCCCTGTTGCACCTTTGGAGTTCGCGAGTCTACATCGTCTTCTCTACGTATCTTGCGGCCAACACCATGACAGCACCACCGTACTCGTGCCTGCAGTAGACGTCAAACATGGAAGGAGCACATAGGAAACCTTAATTATAGGGAGAGAGAGACTCCCCTGACATGTGGCAGTCTGTCAATGAACTGTCAAAGAGTTAGGACCTGTCACTTAATCAACCTTAATTAACGATATTTTTTTGCAAACGGTTCCTCTACATGAACCCTAAATGGCATAGAAAGGAAACAATTGTCTAGCGGCAGTTCATCGTCGACCAGATAGTTTCTAGAAATTTCCCGAAATACTAACATAGTGGAATAAATTCTCAGGCATAATCATACTAAATATAGCATGTTAATCAGACTTAATCGTAAAATTAACGCATAAAGTTACTCTATTTAGCATTTCAGACTTAAAATAAAATTAACGCGTAAGGTTACTCTATTTAGCATGCCAATCAAACTTAAAATAAAATTAACGCGTAAAACTCCTCTAACCTGGTTTCCTTGCTTAAAATGCAAATGCTAGAGCTCCCCCTATGATCACCAATGGTCTTCATAGCACCACCTTAATTTAGCTCCTCTAATTCACTATTTTTCCTTAATTTCATGAACCTTACAATGCTCTCAAAAATCCAGCCTCCAAACCCTTGGTTGCTCATTCATCTAGGGTTTTCTCCACCCTTTCACCTTCATGTCAAAAGTAATTTTAGCAAAAAGGAAGTTTAATTTAGAATTACCATGGTTCAAACCCATAACCATGTCAATACCAATTCAATGCACAACCATTCAACCAATTCATGTTTCATGATAATTCACATAATTCTATAATTATGTTAACACTCATCATGATCCATCACATTATTAAAATAATTATAAAGTAAATAACACATAATTGGCATACATAGGACTTGAACCCGAGTCCTCTCACATAATTAAGTACTTTTAACCATATAAGCTAGTACTTTTTCATGTCATAACAACCAGCATTAAATGCCATAAAGGCTCTCACTACCAGCATTTATTAATTAATTAATTATTTAATTATTAAATTTCACGGGTCTTACAAAAGGAGTACAAATAGAAGTTGTGGAATGAGTTTTGTGATCCCCTTCTCAACAGAAATGATCTCATCAAGAATATTCCTGATGAGATTACCATGGATCAATGGGCTTTTTTTGTTGATTATCGTCTCAAGCCTTCAACAATGTACACAAATTGTAATTAGTATATTTACATAAATTCTAAATTTAAATTTCCACAAAACTGATTTTCTTTTCATGTGGTAGGAAATCGGTAACAAAAATAGAGATATCACGAAAAGGAAAATTATTCCTCACATGGGTGGTGTTATGTCTCTCTTAAGAAAAAGGGAAATTTTGGTATTTTTCATTGATATTTTGTTCTCAATTGAGTTATATTATAATGTTTAACTTTAATTATTTCTTTTGAATATTATAAACTAGAGCTTAGTAAGAACATTGGGAGAGCCAAAATGTAAGATCCGTGAAAAGTAAATAATTAAATAAATAAATAATTAATAAATACAGGTAGTGAGAGCCTTTGAGGCATTAACTATTGATTTATATGACGTGGAAAAACACTAGCTTAAATGGTTGAGAGTACTTGATTGTGTGAGAGGACTTGGGTTCAAGTCTTATGTATGCCAATTGTGTGTTATTTAATTTATTATTATTTTTAATAATATGCTTGATCATGTTGAGTGATAATATAATCATAGAATTATATTAAATATCATGAAACATAAATTGGTTGAATGGTTGTGCATTGAATTGGCATTAGCATGGTTATGGGTTTGAACCTTGTTAATTCTAAATTAAACTTCCTTTTTGCTAAAATTAGTTTTGGCATGAAGGTGAAAGGGAAGAGAAAACCCTAGATGAATGAGCAGCCAAGGGAGGCTGGGAAAATAGTCCATAAGTGACTTTGAATGACAATTAAAATCAGTCTTAATGTCATTTTCGTTTTCCCTTCATTATTGTTAATTAACACACCATTAAAAGACAAATTGTGAGAGAATAGAGGGATTTGGAGGCTGGATTTTTGAAAGCATTGTAAGGTGCATGAAATTAAGAAAAAATAATGATTAGTAAGTGAATTAGAGGAGCTAAATTGAGGTGGTGCCAAGGAGACTATTGGTGATCAAAGGGGGAGCTCTAGCATTTGCATTTTAAGCAAGGAAACCGGGTTAGGGGAACTTTACGCGTTAATTTTATTTTAAGTTTGATTGGCATGCTAAATAGAGTAACCTTACGCATTAATACCATGTTTAAATCTGATTGGCATGTTAAATAGAGTAACTCTACGCGTTGATTTGATTTTAAGTCTGAAATCCTAAAAAGAGTAACTCTACGCGTTGATTTGATTTTATGTCTGAAATGCTAAATAGAGTAACTCTACGCGTTAATTTGATTTTACGTCTGAAATGCTAAATAGATTAACTTTCATGCGTTGATTAATTTAAGTCTGATTGGTATGCTGAATTTGGTATGATCATGCTTGATATTTTATTTTCTTTTAATGTATTGTTTCTAGAAATTTGCAGAAACAGACTGGTTGGCGATGAACTGCCGCCAGATGATCCTTTCCGTTCTAAGCCATTTAGGGTTCCTGTAGTGGAACCACCTGCCAAATTTAGTGTAAAATAGCATGTTTGACCAACGTTGACCGCCCTTACCCAGAGTTGACTGGTTGACCAGTGTTGACTCTTTGATTGTCTAGTGAGAGGCTGCCACGTGTTAGAGCAGTCTCTCTCTCAAATCAAATTTCCTTTCCGCAATTAGGGTTTTGCTGCCGTGAGGGTTGTCGCAAGGTGCGTTTTGCAGATCCGAGGGTGGCCATTATTTTCCGATGGAGGACGTGTTCGGTAGCGCGTTCCGCCGCTGTTGTGGTGCGGAAGGCATGAGGCATGCATCCTAGTGGCAGTGGGGGTGCTTATGGCCGCAGATCAGAGGTCCACAAATAGTGGAGGCTCTGTGTTGCATCGCAGAATCTAGGTTTCCTTCACGGTGAAGAAGAGCAATGAAAGTTGGTGATGGCTTCGCGAGTGGTTCCGCGAGTTCATGGTGGTTGTAGCGTGATGATGGTGGAAGAAGAGGGTGCGGCGACCTTCGTGTTCGCGAATGCAGGTGAGGTTCTGACAGCTCATGCGAGAATAGGGTGCAGCCATGGATTCCGACGTGAGCTCGAATGGTGTTGGTGGCAGCAGGAGATGTCAGAGAAGATGGTGGCACTGGTAACACACAAATGGAGCGGTGGCGGTCGTCTTGGACAGCGGTGGTGCGGGAGTGGAAGGTCGAACAGATGGCAGCACGACGAGGTGGCTACGTTCCGACGTGAGCAGCGGTGGTCGGACGTAGTCTTGGCGGCCAAGGGGGATGTCGGCGGCAAAAGGGTGATGGTGAAGGAGAAAGAGATTTGGGTTAGGGTTTTGGTTGTGTGAAGAAGAGAGAGTGATGAGGTGTCACGTTTTGATTGGTTATTTTAGTGAGTGGGAGATTGAGGACGGGGCATATTTTCATTAGTTAATTTAGTAAGTGGAGGATTGCACCGTGGCACAATCTGGTGGACTAGAGCTTAAGTGACATTAGGGGTACAACTTAGTAAAAAGAAGGGGTGCATAACAGAAATAGAAAGTCCAATTACAAAAGAGGGTGTAAATCTAAAAACAGAGGGTGTAGTTAGCTCCCGAAATATCCCATTTCAGAAATAGATAGTCCAATTGAAAAAGGCGGGTATAAACATGAAAATTAGGGGTGTATTTAGTACCTGAACTATTCCTCTCCAAAATTCTGATTTTGGGACTTAATTTATGACTTAAAATATTCACTATTTACATTCTTAAGGTCCTAAATTAAATTCTAGTTGTATTATTAAACTTAAGATTATTCAAACATATATGATGCAACTAATATCACTTCTTAAGTGCAATAATAATATTAAATTCCCAAAATTTAATTATTTAATGTGAGCAAAGGTTCGACCATCACACCCTCCAAGCAGTCTGGAAGCGGTAGCGCCTGGCGGTACGTGTCCCCCGCCAGGCGATTGTGCTGTAGCGATATTGGTGTTCTTACTATTGACGTGTGTGATCTACAAAGTTTTAAGTGATGCCTTAAAGGTCGACTTGGTTATGTTCCTTGAGTTCAGCTCGGAACGTATCCCTTGAGTTGAGCTCGGGATAGGGGTTAAGCACGTGGCATTCCTCGAGTTGAGCTCGGAATGGCATCCCTTGAGTTGAGCTTGGGATGGCGGATGAACACAAGGAACCCTTAAGTTGAGCTCGAGTTGGCGAGTGTTGCCAGTGTGAGTGTGCTGGTTGTGGCCAGTACGGATGGGTCCAGAAAGATTGCCCTCCTCAGTAATTAGCTAATGAGTTTGGTAGTCTTGGGTGGTTACAAACTATGTTTGTATATGGGAACTCCACCCGGCGTTACGGTGTATGATCCATAGCATTGTTTCCCGCACGTGTTTTATCTGTTGTGGCTGATAGGTATGACAGCAAGACATCTTAGGTAATTGCTAAAAGACGTAGAACACGATTAATATGGCCATGTGGTATGGAATCAAAGGAAGGAATTCCTTTGGTGTGATTGTGTGATATATATATATATATATATATATATATATATATATATATATATATATATATATAATTGTGCCATATATGTGTGTGTGTGTGTATGTGTGTAATTTGTTAGTTCACCCTATCTGCTTGTGTTTGGCGATGATCGTGTACGCGGTACACGGGAGCAGATGACGTTGCAGGTGGATCTGGTGAGGCATAGAGCCGGGGCGGGGCTAGATTTGGGAGATTCTTATCAGAACTTTTATGAAGTTCTTATGATTTCATATAAATTGAAATTATGGATATTACTGGACTTTTGGATAATTATAATCTTATTTATACTTATGGATTTTGGTTTATTATTGGAATTAATAAAAGTTTTAAATTTCTCTCGTTTTTGGGAAATGATATTTCATTAACTGTAGCTTAATTGTATTTCTTTATTTTATTATTTTAAACCCATAATATGCGGTCGGGATGTTACACAAAATGTGGAAGGTGACTCATAAGAGAAAAAATGGCACCAATGTGAATGACGAGGCTGTGGAGATTGGGGTAACTTTACTCATATTGGATTGTTGGATTATTGAATTTGGATGCTTTGCATGGTATTTCAGTTATGTATTGGGTAATTTTGAATTCTATGGTTTACTTGGTAAGATAGAATATTAGATGTATACTATAAGACCCGATAAATTTAATTAATTAAATAAATAAATAATTAATAAATGCGGGTAGTGGGAGCCTTTATGGCATTTAATGATGACTTTTATGATGTGGAAAAGTACTAGCTCAAATGGTTAAGAGTACTTGGTTGTGTTGAGAGGACTTGGGTTTTAGTCTTATGTATGCCAAATTGTGTATTATTTTGATAATATGATTGATCATGAGGAGTGATAATATAACCCTAGATTTATAGGAATTATCATGAAACATGAGTTAGTTGAATGGTTATGCATTGACTTGGCTTTGGCATGGTTTTGTGTTTGAATCTTGGTATACATGAATTAAGCTTCCTTTCTGCTAAAATTTGTTTTGGCATGGATGGGAAGGGTCAAAAACCCTAGCCGTCTTCAGGATATTGCTCCTTTATTTTTAAACAAAAACACGTTTACTTTAAATTAAGATCAAAATTTTATCCATTAACAGATGGAGCTTCCATCACAGCTAGATCTAGAGGGAAATTATGAGCATTACGTTCATGCATTACTTCCATACCAAGGTTAGCTCGGTTAATAATATCAGCCTAGGTATTACACGACCTTGACTAAGGCTGAAGAAACACTCTGTTAATGACAATTGATAGTCATTAAACCTTCATAATCATAAATTCGTTTTATGGTAATTAAGTTTAATAAAAATTGAGTTAGAAAGGTGAGAAAGGAGAGAAATTAGAGAGAAAGACATAGGGTAGTCTAGGGAAAATTCTGGGAAGCATTTTGAGAGCACAAGGGCTGCATTTTAGAGAGGATTGAGGGCTATTGCTGGAAGGTATCAAAGGAGGCCATCATTGACCAAGAACAAGATTTAGAATTTTCAAATTTTGGCAAGGATTACCAGGTTAGGGGAGCTGAACCAATGCTTAAATGTATTTATTGTAATTTCGTGAATAGTATGATGTATGATTGCTCTTCTGTTCTTTCGTTCTAGATTTCTTCACGTTTGGAATCTTCCAAAAACCGCCTAGCGGCATTGAAGACTCGTTAGGTGACGCATGAGATGTGAACCTAATTTCTGGGTTAGGGGTATGAAAGGCCTGGCGGCAATGATAGTTCCACTAGGCGACACGAACGGAAGTCGCGCTGGTTACCTTTTCTGAGCCCTGTGATGTGTGGGATACTTTGGGTGCTTGATAATCTCTTGATTTGGTATGCAAGTTAATAGAAATTGAATTATCATGTTGTTGCTTTGAAGATATATTAATTTTGTGATGTTTTTCATCTTATAATGTGTAAATATAATGCCTTTGCATGATCAAATTCTCCTTGTGTTCGCGTTTTTGGAAAATTTCAAGAAACCTCCTGGCAGGACTTCAAAGATGCCAGGAGACTCATGTTAAAACAACCAAGTTTCTGGGTTTCTGTTAAGAACTGCCTAGCGGTGAAGAGCTAGCTCCAGGCGATGCGTACTGGTGTTCTTTTCATGAAAAAGCGCTATTTTTTGTACTTTTCGCGCAGCAGGAACTGTCGGGCACTGGTTTTATATCGTAGGCGCTAGGCTCTTGATTTTTGGGCGCTGGGTGCCACTGATTTTTCTAGTTTGCGCAGTTTTTGTAAAACTGCATTTTCTGATTCATTAACCGTCCGATATAGGTGAAATTTTGACAGGGAATTGCTAACATGTTGATTTTTACTTTGAACAGTGGAGATTTGAATTGGATGCCTGTAACTAGAGATATATGTTACTCATGATTGGTAGTTTGAATTCCTTAAGAGTATGATTAGTAATGGATGTTTAAGTGTGCTTAAGTGTTGGTATGGCCTTGAATGGTGAATGTATGTATGTATATATATATATATA
>Ga0209589_1003380_pt1 | contig 27874 bp, 9 predicted proteins | sample CowpeawhiteBW_FD_187525 | JGI IMG/M metagenome (GOLD analysis project Ga0209589, IMG submission 187525) | Root nodule microbial communities of legume samples collected from California USA - Cow pea white BW (SPAdes) (version 2) | ecosystem: Host-associated > Plants > Roots > Nodule | place: USA...
GGTTTTCAGAACCCCAAGCATTAACGGGGGTTTTCGAAACCTCCGGTAAGTTGCGCTACTTCCAGGGGTTGCTAAAAACCCCCGGTAATCCGTTAGCCACGCTTGCTTTTCTGGGGGAATTTCAAACTCCTGGTAAAACCATTAGTGGGGGTTAAAACCCCCAGAAACGCCAAATATAACCCCTATTAAAAACAATTATTTTTGTAGTGCATTGTTAATAAAAAAATATTATTATAACATTTATACAAATAATATATTTGATCTTGAATTGGAGAGAGACAATATTGCTTTATTTTGAAGAAAAAAAAGTTGGTGACTATATTGTTCTATTAGTATAATATTTTTTTACCACTAAATTTTAATGTAAATATCAGTACTTAATTTTGTAAAAATATTTATACTTAATTAGTTTTAATCTTATAAAAAAGAATTAAAAAATATACTTCAATTATTAAAAAAAATTGAGACACAATCGAACAAAAACACAAAAGCGGAGACTAAATTGAAATAATGAAATATATATGGGGACTAAATTAAAATCAGTACAATAAAATTTGCACACGTGACATTATCCTATCACATGACACTGACATTGTCGCGTGTCACAATAGAGACTTGACACATGGCAAAATAAAAATTTTGCAAAAAAAAAATTAAAAAAATTAAAAATTAAAAAAAAAACTAGAGAGTGACACATGGCACACCGTTAATTATTATTTTCTTAAAGGGACCTAATTGAGGCATTTTTCAAAAGTGAAACTAGGGACGCAATTGACACTTTTTTAACCACGGGTACCAAATTGACAAACCTCTACGAAAGTGGGTACCATCCGAGTAATCAAACCTATTTTATATTATGAGTGTGTGAAATAAGTCATAGGAAACAATTTTGGTGGACGAAAACAAAGATTCATTTTAGACAAATACTCATGTCGGGGGCACCGGGATCACACTTAACACTACAAACATGGAGAAAGGACTCACCTATAGCTATATACTGCCTTGGAGCCTTGGACCACCCCCAAAAGGCCAAAAAACCACCATTGGGCACCAGGCTAACTCGTTGGACGAAAATATGACTCGTCCAACGAGTTACAAGTCAGAGAGTGTCGATTTTAGGTCTCGCTGGGCGAGAATGAAGCCGCTGGGCGAGAATGTCGACTCTTATACGCGAATATGTTTATTTAATCATGTTTCTACGAGAATTTTGGGCCTTCCTCCTTTTTCACTAATAGAAACATCTTGGGTGCTTGGAAAAGTCTCTTGGAGGCTGCTAGGAGTGTTGGAAACTCTCCCTTCTCCTTCTTGGGTCTCCTTCTTCCCTTTTCTTCAATTTTGTAAAACCCTAGGTTCTCCATCATGGACAACAATTTTTATTTGTTGAGATTATATGTAAAATACTAAATTATTTTGTAAAACTATGTTGTTAAAATATATATGCTTTTCCAATTCAAGTTAGTGTTTGATTTCCATGCTTCATGCTTGATGTGGATTGTTTCCATGCTTGATTTATGATTCTTAAGGTGTTGGGAAATTAGAATCTAGACTTGAAATTGAATACCTAATGGATGCTTGTGTCTAGGAATAGAACTTGGTTCATTAGTAATCTTGGGCTCTTAACACTAGTGCATGATTTCACTTGTTGAGGATTCAAGGGATTGGAACTTGATGAGTGATCATAGACTCAAAGGCTCTAGGAATAGGATTTGTGTATTCCTGTGAGTTTATTTTAACATGAATATGGAATTGAGATAATTTAGAAAGCATGAGAATGAAGTGGTTGAAGTCTAATCTTGACAAATTATAAATACACTAAATTAATTTCTTGTTGCGCACCAACAATTTGATAAAATACAAAAAAGAGTTTCTTAGTATTTTTTTGAGCTTTGTGTTTAATTGAGTCGTGAATTGCTAGAGTTGTCACTAGAGATGTCAAAAATATTCGTACTCGTGGGTATTCGCGGATAAAACCCACAACGGGTAGAAAATGAATATTGTAAATGGATACCCACGGGTAATGGGTACGAGTTTTTTTTATACCAGCGTGTTAACAGGGCGGGTACGGGTATTATAGTATTCGTACCCGCGAATATCCCTACCTGCTATACTCTAATTTAAATAACAAAAAATTTTAAAAAAATGACTAAAACATTAACATATCGATCTTGAATGGGTTATTTTTTGTTAATTGGTTTTAAAAAGTCTCAATTTCTTTGCAAATTATCATATTACACTATTTAAATGGGTTATTTGCACTTTGTTTGAAATTTATGAATGTTATGCACTTTATTTTTATTTGAATTTATGGTTAAAATATATTGTTAAATATTAAAATTTTCTTTTGTAAATACTCGTGGGTACCCGTGGATATCCATAAATATTAAAAAAATATGTGGGTACCCGCATAACAGATACCTGCACGAATATAGGTACGGGTACGATGCAGATATTTATCCCGCGGGTAGGGTACGGGGGAGCTACTACTCGTATCCTACCCGTCCTGTTGACATTCCTAGTTTTCATGCGTTGCATAAATCCCTTGTGAAAGAGCAATAAAATACTCATTACTTAATATGTGCTACAGGTGCACTTACCGTTTTTCACTAACAAAGGGTTGCTTCTTCCACCTCCTTTTTTTTCCTTCTTACACCCTCATAAGTTATAATATTATCATTTAACCTTTTATTAAAAATCATTAAAATCATAAAACCCTATTTTCACATTCTTTTCTCTTTCTTGTGTCACGAAATGTCTTGCAACTTCCTCCTCCCTTTTCATTTTCTTCTTTTACACAAAAGTCGTGCAGGACTGAAGGAGAAATCTCCCCTCAACGTGTGATGGGAGGTGAAAGGTCAAAGAGAAAGGGATTTTGGAAAACGATGACCATAGGAAAGTAGGTGCTTGGATTATTTGAAAAAAAACATCTAGAATGGATGTTATCCCTCTTGCTTCATTTTCTTCTTTTACACAAAGTCGTGTAGGATTGAAGGATAAATCTCCCCTCAACGTGTGATGGGAGGTGAAAGGTTGAAGAGAAAGGGAGTTTGGAAAACAATTACCATAGGAAAGTAGGTGTTTGGGTTATTTGAAAAAAAAAACATCTAGAATGGATGTTCCAGAAGGTAATTCCAAATTCAGAAATACATTCTAAAACATTCATTCTGAAATATAATATTTTTAATATTCAGATGTGGAATATAAAAATGATTTTCAGAATGAGTGTTTCAAAAGGTATTATCAAATTCAAGAAATGCCTTCTGAAAATCTTGTTCGTAAATTTCTTTTATATTTCAGAAGGGCCATTGGAAATACTTTCTATAATAGTGATTTCGGAATATTAAAAAAATGGTTAAATATGTTTTTTATATCTTAATTTCAGTAAAAAGTAGAATTAGTCAATTTTCGAAACTTTAGATCAATTTAGTTCCTGTTTTAGCAATACTTTGATTTAGTCATTTAAATCAAATTTTGTTAAGTTTATTTGATTTTTTTGCTTCAATGTTAATTGAGAAAAACGTTTAAAACATCAAGTAAACCTACAAAAGTTAATTTAAAAGAACTAAATCCATATATTTTTAAAATTGAAAGACTAACTTGGATCAAAGTTTACAAATTTAACCATAAAAAAATTATATTCCGAATGAATTTTTCAGAAGGCTTTTTTTTTTAATAACTCAAACAACTTCTCCCCATGATTATTTTTCTTCAAATTTCCTTTCTCCTTCGGTCTTTCACCTCCCATCACATGTCAAGTGGGGATTTCAACTTCAATCCTCCACGACTTTGTAAGGAAAAAGAAAATGAAGCAATAGTTAGGAAGGTGCATAGCATCTCGTGGCGCAAGAAAGGAAAGGAAATATGAAGTTATGATTTTAGGATTTTTAATACTTTTTAATAAAGGATAAAATAGGAATATCATAACTTATGGGGTGCATGAAAAAAAAGAAAGGTGCAATAAGTAGCAGCCATGGGAGATTAAACAACCAATGCTATTGATCTGGTCCAGAATATTTTTGTAAGCCCATAAAAACTGAAGTTCTTTTTTTTTTTTTGTCAATAACACGGGTTATGTGGTAGACTGAAGTCTACGTTTATATTACAAGTAAAAATTTCTGAGAAAATGTAAAACGTGATTTGAATTCATTACGAAATTCAAATTGAATATTTTATTATTGCCATTAATACTATTCATCATCTACGAATACAAAACTACAAAGCAAAAATCCTATAACAATCTAGTTCAAGCATTTAAAATAATATAACTATAAATAGTAACCAATGTTTTATTAGATTTTGAAATAACAAACAAAAGTGAATGTTAGAGGATATATTACAAACTTTTTTTCGTACTACAATTAACCAATTGTTATCTAATCAATGACATATTAGGAATTGGATCAAATCTTTGTACCATGGACAGCCCAATCGTGGATCATAATTTTAAGCCATATATGGGCTTAGGCCTCAAGGAAATGGACCTTACGCAACACTGATACTGAGGCAAAATTCTTCTTACACTCCTGTAATTTCAAACTATATTTTCGCAAATTTCAAATTTTCAAATTTATCCTTTAATTTAAAACAATTCAAAATACATTTGAAAATTTTCAATTTAGAATATGAATTTTATATTTCGAATGATACATTTTAGAATATAAAATAAAAAATACATTCAAATTGTATAAACAAAAACGTATTTTTTTTAAAAAATAATACATGAAAAGGTGCTTTTTAACATTTCTCGCAGCTTATGATACAATGAAAGTGTAGGAAGAAAGAGTTCGATCTTAAACAAAACAATCATTAACTTGGCAATATATGACAGTTAGACTTAGCAAAACTACAACTATTGGGTTCATGAGTAAATCCTTTATTCAAAGCATAACAAACTAATTCGTTGTTGGCAACAACTCAAATTAGGGATTATGGAATTCACTTAACTAATGACTCGACATGTCAAATTGAGTTAACCTGGTTTACACGGGTTACGAGTTGGGTTGAAAATGAGTGAACTCAACCCGACTCATTTTACAGTGAACCAAAAATTTTGTAAGTGGATTGACTCACCAACCCACATAAAAAAATTATTTATAATTAAATAATTTTTTAAGCAATCCATGAGATGACAATCACAATAAAATCAAGAACCAATGTCTTTATCATGCTCACCACCAATGTATGATGAATTATTTTCAAGAAAGTGTTCATATAGTCCAAGAAAACATGACTAATATTACACATTTTTTGTGATGTTATTCAACAAAATATAAATAAAAAAATTACACATTTTTATCATGCTAATTTATAAAAATTTGTTTATAAGACAGTTGATTGAGTAATTTACTATTAAAATTATAATTCAAAATTAAAGTATCAACGTATATAACTTGACAATCAAAGTAATTAAACATTTAAAGTATTCAAATATTATTGAGCAACATTCTAACATTTAAAAATATGAAATTGTGAACCTATATAATTAGGGGTAGTAAATAATTAAAAAAATTTTAAAAAATTGTAAAAAATGTTGGTGGGAAGTGAACCAGGTTAAGTTCAACCCACTTTCAACTGATTTTTTCTTAACCAAACCCAACTCAAACCCGTGATGAGCCAACGGGTTAAAATCTATTTTTACATCTCTACTCAACTCAATCTTTAGATTTTATTTATGATTTGGCCCAACTGAAAAAAGTAACTTATTTTTTTTTTTATAAATAGTGTGATGAGTTTTGTACGAGTGATTTCATAATTATCTTGAAATTCACTTTTTTTTTTTAATATGGACAAACTGTGTTGTGTTTTACTTTTATGTCTTCAAATATTTTAGATAAATTTATTATGACTTTGACTTATTAATTTACTTGAAATTTTGGATTACTTTTTATAAAATTTGTATTATTATTTCAATTAAGTTAATACTTAAAAATTTTAACTTAAAAACAAAAAAGTTTTTCAAAATGTTGATCAATTGACACAATACAATGGAACATGATTAATAGTTCGTTTGATTGGATTGAGTTTAACATAAAATGTTAAAACCCAACCAAATATAATTTTTTAGTAACTTGGTAATGAATATGTGTAGATCTTATCCTATCCAACAGTAAGTAATAGAGAAAATCCTATATATACTTAATCATCTTATGTTTAAACAACGACATAATAATGACCGAAAGAAATAGTAAAAAAATTAGGAACCAAATGTTGTAAAAATAAATTAGAAGACTAAATTATAATTATAAAATATGAGACTATATTGTATTTAAGTGAAATTATAATTTAATATTTAATATATTTTTGTTTCCTTTTTTATTCTTGTGACACCTCAATATATCTTTATTTTGATATTTTCTAAAATAAATTAATATTTTAAAGTGAGTTATTATATTTTAGTTTTGGCTAAATAGTCAATTTAATGTAAGAAGTATTATAATATTTTATTTTTAATACGATAACAAAAATTATAGTCTCAGTTTAACAAATTTGATTATATTAGTTTTATTTCAATTTTGTTAATAATTAATATTTAAGCACATATTTCTTCTCTAGTAATTATCGTATATTTTTTATTAAAAGGAAAATCATAGTAATATGCAGTTAACGTTCTAAAATCAACCAGAGATCTTAAATTTACAAAACGAAAGATAAAGGATAAAAAAGGGTTCCTTCAACGTTATTTACATATTAAAGTCATTTTTTTCTATAATAAAAATTATATTAATCATTATCAGAATTCAAATCAAATTAAAAAAATTAAAATTTTAATACTAAAATTATAATTTTTTTCTTATTATTCTTAAAAATAAATATATAAATAGTTATTATATTCAACCGATCATTTACCCTTTAATTGTTTTACTTTTAAATTTCCCTGTTTCCATACTTTTTTTTTATGGCTTTTAGCCTTTTCACGTCCAAAATACTACCTCTTTCTTTATTTAAAATACATGTTTAAGTTTCCAATTAACCTGCATGCAAGTCCAACATTAATGTTGTTGATGTCCCATTATTATTGTCCATCTCTCATCTATCTACATTACCAATTACTCCTCACTCTGATCAACGTCCGAGAGTTGTCAAATATCCATTGCTTTTCACCAAGTTCATTTTGGAAGAATAATACTATTATGGAAGCTCCTTTCTTTCATATCGTTTTATGAAATCAACTGCTATTGCACAAAACATCACAAATCTTTTTTAGCATGTTTTGTACGCTGACCTCACCCATTTAAGTCTGTCCCGCACTTAATTTATAAAATGCGAACTGAGCTAGTTTGTCCCGCATTGAAGATGTGAGTTGAAAAATTAAAAAATACATAACACTTATTTTTTTCATATAAAGGATTTGGAATGTTCATGCAGAAGTCTAGAAAAAAAATAATTAATATACACAAGTGAAAGTTTTTTTTTGTACGAACTGTGGGCCAATTCGGATAGTCTGCAGGTTATGTTCTTGCAGGCCGGCGAGCTCAATCTCTGAATCCGTCCCACGTTTTTTTGACAGAACGAGTCAAGTTGTCACTCCTAATATAAATATTTAATAAACAAATTACGATATCACAACATTTAAATTACTTTTATTGATCCTAAAGGACTATCCTATTAATAAATATAATGAATTTAGATAATTAAGAAAATATTCATATCAGAATAATTCAAATAAGGGTAATAATGAAAGAAAGAACAATTATATTTCTTGGTTAGACTAATACTTTTATTTTTTAATAGTTTAATATCGTTACGAGTTAAGGTAAAGACAAATTTAAACACACATTTCCCTTCAATTTTTAGAATCTTTTGAAGAAAAAATCACGAGTTTTAGTTTCCAAAGCTGACCATTCTTTGAAAACGGTATCTGTTCGTAAAAAGGCGACAATAAGGTTCTATTTTAATTTTCTTTAAATTTTATATTTTGGAACTAATATTGTTATATATTTATTATTAAATATTTTAGAACTATATCTGTATTCTTTCTTAATCACATATATTTGCCCACATTTTCTTTTACGTAAAACCGCCCTTATGTTGTCGGTCCTGAGCCCCAAGACTTTGGTGGTATGCAACATTAAATGACACACATGGGCGCAACAATTAATCTACAAGAATCCTAGACAATGCATTCAAATTTCGATTCAATTACATAACAACTACGTCACTGTGCTGTCATTTTATGTTTGCATCCTCCAATTACACATAACTGTCACCACTTTTGTTTTTATACCATCTAACCAATTAGTTAACAAATATTTTGTTTTTCCTTTTACAAAAGATGAAAGTTTATTAAAGAAAGTACAAGGAAAACTATATAAGTCACGAATATACAACGAATGAAGTGTGCACTACATGTTATTCCAGCCACTGAAGTTCTCATACTAAATAATATCAGAAAGAATCCACACCTCTATAGCCTACAGAGAGATTACATTTATAGTTCGGGTGTAAAGTTAAATCTTGGTCCATGGTTGTAAGACCGGTTAAAATGTAAATTTTAAATTTAACTTAATTTCACAAAATTAATTTATAAGATGATATTTGTATTTCTGTATTATGAAATTGTTTTATACGTAGTTGACGTGGAACTTTGATGACCGACCACTGCAGATTTGAATTTTTTCTGGAACACTTTGAAAAAAGAAATAATATACTAAGAAATTGTTTGGTGATTCCTTGTTTCCCTAGGTAGAAAAATAAACTGATTGCTAAAACTAATACACATATGCGGGAATATGCCAAACAACTTTGTTCCTCTGCATGTGGTCTCCAATAATTATGAGACTGAATTAACTAAGGATTAGAAGCATAAAGTATAGTGAGTGACTGCAATGCAAGCAAATTGTTTGTGTTCGTGTTTGTTTTTGGTACATATGTTGAGTGTTGTTAAGACGTGTTGGAATGGCATTCCCCGAATAAGAGGCTCCGATCCCGAGAACAATTTTTTAATGCACGATGGCAGATGAAGTCCCCCTGACCACTATTGTAACATTTGCTTTGCCTTTTCTTGTATCTTCCACTATTGGAGTTTTGATGTGTCTGTATAAAGATTCATTATTTGAAAGTACTATAACAGGATATTATTAGGATAAGATAACAAAACAATGACTACTATATATATTACTGCACCAACCTTCATTCGCTCCATTATTGACCTTTACAAACTCAAGAATGAGAGCCATTCAACCAGCATAGGATTCTAATCTTCATCTCCACGTGATTTGTCGCTTTACACCACATGACTCCATCACTTAATATCACACAAGAATTTACACAGAACCTTCCCACTCTCAGCATTATAATCTGAGGTTGGTGGGGGTCATCTTCTCTTGTGTCACTTCTCACTATTTTTTGGAATTTTCTTTGTCATGTCTATTTTCTTCTTACCCTTATACGTTACGTGCTCGTGCTGTCACACCCCTTCAGGAAAATTTCATTTCAATTTCTGTTTTCTACCAACACAGCGAGTGTACAAGTTAAAGGGTAAATTTATAACATTTCAGATTCTTAATTAACCATTAAATACACGTCCCTAATCTAAAATGTTAGACTTTATGTAGTAGTTGGCGCACTAAATGTGGAGGAAAAGGTTATTCAATGGCGATGTGGGACAGTATTGTAAGACCCTGAAACTCTAAAAGAAGAAGATGACAGAAGACTATGAAGCTAAAACTGGGTCTATGGCTAGAGAACCTATTAAGTGGGGCTTTTCTCTCAGTCAATCAACAATAAGAAGCATCTGTCTGTAGCATCTCCATACCCCATTGAAAGGGATTTCACTCCCACTTTGCATTTTGAAACTCCCACGTTTAGATGCTTAGCTTATCTTCACTTTATTACCACCTAGATTTTCTCATTCTTGCGCATGGTCATGAACAGGGCACATAAACATATAGGCCCGCATTCATACAGGAATTCATTAAACTAGTTCAGTTATGTGTTTTTCACTGTTCTTAGGTGAATTAAATCCCAAAAAATCATCTAACAAAAGTTGTTTCATTGGTATACTTTAGTACCCAGATTTAAACGCAGTAACATGAGATACAAGTCCTATATAACCAACTTAACCTACCTTGGTCGGCTTTCTGTACATTTACAAGACTCAATATAGATAGATAGAGTGCATTACTTTATAAATTTACAGATAAGGGAACATGTTTTCTTATGCAATACCAAACAAATCAGATAAACATGCAGCAACAATGTCAATTCTATTTGACTCTCTTCTTTCAGAGAGACAGAGTAAAAATGAAACGAGATTAACACTGGTTGCAGCTAAAACTGGATGAACATCACGCATGCAATGCAAGCAAATAGGTCATCTTTATTCAGATCTTTTTACAAATACCGTAGTCTCTAAACTCCTGAATTTAAGGTCTAGCTAGCTAGATTAATAACACAGACATGAAACGACTTGATAGAATATTATAGTAAGAAGTTACACAAAACTAAATTAATTAGTTCTAGCTAGCTCTAAACTAGCCAATTAAGGTTGGTGAAGGTTACTGTTCCCACCTCTACGATCAATTAGCCCTTTCAACATGGCGTATAAACACAGTTTCTAAGTCCGGTGGAGTGAAGAATTCTCTAGCTCCGCCACGATAGTTGCACTTCAAAGAAGGTTTTCTCTTCCTAGGCGCTGGTGGACACTTCAACGCCGTTGGAATCCTTGCTTCTTCCCCCTTTGGTGTGGTTGAAGAGTCTGCCACGTCACCTTCATCTTCTTCTTCTACCTCTTTCTCCACAGTGGTGGTGTATATTGGCTTCAATGGCGCTCGCAAAGAGATTCCAGCGATGACCCATTTTCTAGTACTATCTGACTCTTCCACTTGTGGCTTCTCCGAGAACCCCATATTTAACCACCAAAAGGGTAATATGAATATGTATGTATAGAAGGGAATAAGCGAAAAAAGATGGTTCTTTACTATATATTTTTTTTTTCCTTTTCTTGTTCACTACTCTTTTGGGTGTAAACTGGTAGAGGAATAATAAAGAGGAATCGGATGAAACCAGTAGGAAAGTGTTGACTAGGAAAAAGCGAGTGGAAAAGAGAGTGAGATGAGGAATAAAGAGGGAAACTAAGAAAAGTTTGCACTGAGAAAGATGGAGAAACTGATTAAAAGAAAAAGGAGGTTTTGGTTAAGGTTGAAAGGAAGTGCTTCTTTGAAGATTGCTGAGAGTGAGGGAACAAAGGAAAAGCCATGTTTAAGAGTTTAAAGACTTTTATAAGGCTTTTGATGCGCCCACGTGTAAGATCATTATTGGTATATGCAAACTTATTACTCACCATAAAACTTCCAAGCACGTAGTTGTATTGTAATTGGTACAATAATTATAATTAAAAATATTCTGATAATAAAATGACAAGAACTCTAGTAATTACAGTGTTAAATTGCAAAAATCACATAAACTGTCAACACTTTATTATTTCTTGCATGTCAAATAGCTCATAAAATTGTTTTTATTTATTAACAACCAAAATTGTTAAAAATATTGTATTATCAATATTATATTATTAAATAACCATGCATATGTTTATTGTCGTTGCACTTGTTTGCCGGTATGATGTGACATAGTCATCTAATGTTATTAATTATTAGATTTACACATAAAATTTAAAATTATTTTTAACCTATTTGTGTGGTAAAATAAATTATTTTTAACCTAAATTATAATAAATGTAAAATGATTTTTTTTTAAAGAAGTAAGGAGATAAACCAAATTAAACTAATAAAAAAATCGGAAGAGTGTAAAATTAGACAAGGTATATAAGGAATAGGTTTGACTAGACTTTTGTAAGACCTATATTCTATTAAGATTTAGAGTTCAAACAAATATGAATCTAGAAAAAAGTAGAAAACTTTAAGAAAAAAAAAAAAAACTATAATATTGTGTATCATTTGCCATATTAGCAATCCGAAAGCAAGCTATGAATGTCCAAAATCAACGTGGCATTTCCATGTTCGTGAGGTTTCATGTTTGCCCGCAACATCCGATATTCTCATAACATGTTTGGTGAAGTGTTTGAGTACCAAAATTCATGTTACATGTTTGGTGAAGTGTTCTGCAATAACTTATATAAGTACCATTCTCACATTTTGTGCTCAACTAAAACTTTTATATTCACTTTTTTCATAACTACCTTTAGCTTTTTCCAAACATGCTAGAAGAATAGTATATTATATTCATTTTTCTAAAAAGCGTTGTATTTTATTTTTCATGTATATTTCTTAATCCTTTTATGGTGCAGACTTTTTTAAAATAAAAAAAAATCATTTTAATTTGATTTAATTAATTTGTAAGATTGTGAAAAATTTTGAATATTTTCAATTGAGTTTTTATTAAAAAATATTTTATTATTTTTTTTCATATTTTTAATTGAATATTTACTATTTGATTTTATCGTTTTTCATAATTTTGTTTATTTTTAAATAATTGCATTAAAAAATTATTATATTAATTATACAACAGCTTTATATATTCTTAATTGAATCTTTATCATAAATGAAATGACGTAATTGTTCAATTTTACGATCTCTAACAAAACATATCCGGTTTAGATAATGAAAAACTAAAATTCTTAAATTATTATTATTTTTATAAACAAAATTGTTAATTAAATCATATTTTTATTTTCCATAAAAACACACTTAAATAATTACATTACAAAGTAATTTTCGATATCACATTTCAATTCATAATAAACTATTTAATCTAATAGAAACAAATTTGTCACATGCTGACCCAGACATACATTGTTAACCAACACCTCCCGACAACAGAGAAGAGAAAGGTGCATAACTTCAACGCAGAACTGTAGAAATTAATAACATTAAATGCAAATTGTTTTAACGTTAAAGCAATATTTTGATATTTTCCACATAAAGAAGTAATATTTTTATAAGTTAAAATCAATTTATATTTTATTTTTATCACTGAATTTTTATTCAAAAGTTTAGATCTATAACAAATTTAATGATTATATTAGGAAAAGTTATTCTTAAAACAAATTTAAGAAAAAGTTATTCTTAAACCAAATTTAATGATTATATTAGGTTTTCGTAAAGCATCTTTTACAATTACGCGGACTGATTATCTCTGAAATTTGATTATTGGACCGTAAGCAGTACTTTTTGATGACTAAACTTTAATATTAAAAGGGATCACTTCACTTAATTAAAGCAAAACAAAAAAAACATTGAATAACAGCTGACCGAGAGATCAGTAAAAATAGAGAGATGTGGGTGCCCGTGTGATAATAGCTGACCGTCGGGCAGGACATAACAGAGAATACTGATTAGGTTTTGGCGCCAACTTTAATCACCAAAACTAATACTAATATTAATAATAATAATAATAATAATAATAATAATAATAATAATAAATTCTATGTTACCATCCTTGTGCTTAAAAGTGCTTAAAAAAGCTTCATGCGATTCAAAGCACTTTTCTTTTTTCTGTATAATTTTTCATTCGGGGGCCCTTTCTGAACACTTGCTTTTGATTTTGAAAATCAAAGGAAAAGTTTTCTAAAGAAATTCCGTATGCAACCAAAACCTTGTATTATTGACTGATGTTTCATTTCAGCATATTCCTTACAAGTTACAATTTAAGATTATATTTTGACACGTTGATATTAATAAATGCTAAATTTCTTTTATTATATTATTTTTAAATATTTTTATATCACATTTTGTGCTGAAAATATATGAAAATATAGATTAGTTTAAGAGGTGGTTAAATTTAACTATGAAGTATTTAGAAAAAGCACGAAAGAAGACAAAAAAAATTATTTATTCACTTTATTGAAAGAGTCAAATTTACTTCGCAACAAAATCTTGAATACTATTATATTTTTTCTTTTTACTAAGACGAAAAGAAAAGATGCAAAGTGATGAAAGTGATTTATTTAGTTTATGATTTTGAACTATTAAAATAACTCTAAAAGGTGTTTTTCTAATTTGTAGTTTTCTATGATTTTTTCCTTTGGATTTGATTCATTAAAGATTGATTGTGATACCTTAGACATAAAGTCATCAGTTTAATGAATTAAAATTTTAATCCAATATAACACATTTTTAATTTATTAATTTATGATTTTAATTGATTAAAATGTTCTTTCTTATAAAATCAACTAGGTTAATAACATTTTATCAAATTAAAATATTGTTTAAGAAGTTGATACTGGAAAGATATTAATAACCAATAAAAGAAGCTAACAATAGCATATCTTTCAAGTATCAACTTTTTAAGATAAGAAAACACAATATAAGAAGGCATTTTACTCTAACATTTTTGTTTCTTAAGTCATATTTGAATCGACATAAAAATAAAAGAAGTATAAGAATGTAGGCCAAAATTATTCATATTCAAACTCAAAACAGCAAAGACCAGTAAAACCAAATTGAACAAGGTAAGAATGTTAAGTGTCATGAAAAAAATATGAAATAGGAAATAAGGTTTATAGAGAAAGTTATTGAATTCGATAAAGCAAAAGAAAAATGATTTCATTTTGAAAGAAAAAATTAACAAAAGACTAGCTTAAGTGATTAAAAAAATCAAAAGAACAAATTAACACAAAGCAAAAAAAAATCAAGTTAAATGATCTTAATCCCATAAAATTAGATTATAATAAGTTAAAAGTAATAGAAAAATAACTTGAAATTCAAATCGATTGTTTTCATTTATTAGAAATAAAAATAAAATCATTCGAATACAATGCATTTTAATAAATTAAAATGATTTTTTCGTCAATTAAAATTATTAAACCACTTGTTGCAAGTTATTTTAATTCATTAAAATAAGTTTTTAAATTTAACTGAACGTGAGACTTCTCACACCTGAATCTCCAAAAAAAAAAATTGAAACTCAAATTGATAGTTTTTGTTTATTAAAAATAAGAATAAAATCATTCGAATATAATGCATTTTAATAAATTAAAATGACTTTTTCGTCAATTAAAGTTATTAAATCACTTGTTGCAAACTATTTTAATTCATTAAAATGAGTTTTTATTAGATTAAATAAAGAGAAAAAAGTCTATTATACTCGTAAAAATCAAGTAAAAAAACTCATTATGTAAAATTCAAATATTCTGAACTTTAATTTAAAATCAACACATGTAAACTCCAATCAACCCAAAATTTGATTAAAATATACAATGATCAAAGAGCGAAAGAGTTGATTTTAAAGCATAATTGTAAAACAAATTTTAAAAATTTAATTATGTTTTAAGTTTGTGTTAAGTTTGAGAACTTTCAACTAAGTTCTAATAAATTTGGTGATTAATTAAGTCCTTAAAATTTAAAATTTTTCAATTAAGTCATTTCTATTAACCATGTTGTATGACGGTTATCATATTTAAATGTCGTCACATGATATTTTAAAAACCAATCAGAAAATTTAATTAAATTTAAAATTAAAATTGTTATTAAAATTAGAAAAATATAAATTATAGAATTAAAAAAAATATATAAAACATAAAATATATAACTATAAAATTATAATATTATAAAATTTAAATTTAAGAATTATATAATTATAACATCACAAAATTGCAAAGTTAATAAATTACCAACTTACAAAACTATAAAATTATAAAATACTAAAATATAAGGTTATAAAATTACAAAATAAAAAATTACGAATCTATAAAGTTTTGAATTATAAAATTAGATAATTAAAAAAGTTAAAAAATCATGAATTATAATTTATATTTTTATAATTATCTAATTTTATATTTTAATTATGAAATTGTAAAATTAAAAATTATAAAATATAAAAAATAAAAAATAATTTAATTATTTAATTTTATAGAAACAACATTAAAAGTTCATCATAAAAAATCTTAACTCATCTTTTAGGTTGTGTTCACTTTTGCTTAATTATTATGTCAGACGAATATGAAAGTGATATTTGTATTCATTTCAGATGATTTGAAGTTAATTAAGAGAGTTAATTTGTGGGACTAACCACTCTTACCGTCCTCCTCGCATGAGCGATGGAATTTGAAATTGATTAATGTTCATCCTTTGTTGTTTTACTGAATCATCTATAATAATATATAAAGAGGATTTATTCTTTTGTATCCACATTTTATAATGTCAGTTTTACCCTTAATTAGTTTAAAAAATAATTATTTTATAAATAATTTACTTTTAACCGTTCTAAAAATCTTCTTTGTCTTAAACTATTATTTTAAAAACTTTTTTTTATATATCTTATTTTTTTAATTAACAACTATTTTAAAAATAATTATATATTTGTTATTGATCTTAACTTAAATTTCTTAAAAATTAAAAAATACTTCGCTAATTTTCTTTTGATTTTAATTTTTAAATTTTGTGATTTATCTAGTGATCATACCGGTAGTCACATATAAATGAATAGCTTTTAGATTTAATTCTACTAGACATTTATTTTGTTTTGCTTTTATTTTTATAATTAATAATGATAATAATATATTAATTTTAATTATAAAAATCAATAATAATCTTAAATTCTAATTTATTAAAATATTTCTTTTATATTATTGTATCTATCAAATTTTTCACAAATTTATCCTCAAATTTCTTTATCCTCACCTTTAAATCTATTAAAATAAATGACATAAACATTTTCTTCAAATTCTTTGAATATACTTGTTGAGTGTCTCTCAAATCTATACTTTAAACACACCCTTAGTTTTATGCATATAAAGTGAACACTGTATTTATTACTATTCCAAAATATTCATTTTCTTACATTTCTACTTACTCACCCTCGTAGCTTGTCTTATCACTAGGGAATCCTAAAAATAATATCTAATAAAAGAAAAGATAGATACTAGATGAATCTATCGAATCAAGTATCACCTTTGCTTACGTCAATAAAAGATTACCTATTTTGTTGCTTCTAGACGTCGCCATTCTCAATGGTGCAAAGCAGCAATATTCTGCAAGTAGATGATAACTACATCCATTGTTTAAGAATCTTTAAATATTTGAAAACATCATATTATTATATTAACAATAGTTATAGTAAATGTATCAGGAATAGTTAAGTAAATGTACTGTGAATGGTGTGTTTCACCACAAGAGATTAAATATAATTTTAGTTTTTAAAATGTGAAATTAAAAATTTATCTTTCTTTCACACTATGATATATTTTTGTTTTCAATTCTGGTTAACTTTTTTTTTTCCGTATTAAACAATGTTTTAAACTAAAATTTATTTAAACTAGAACATCTCAAATTATATAAATAATTCAAACATCACTCTGAAACACCTTTAACACATCAAAATAGTTTATAGAGTTGAATTACAAAAATTATATTTATTTATTTTTAAAATTTTAAAATCAAACACTATTAAAATTTGGAACAAAAACAAATTTTAATTTTATGTGTCCCGATTTAGGGACTAAAAGATATTTACCCTCAACAATATATAATGTTCCTCTTTTGGGTGGAGTTTCAATTTCAAAAGGGACATTTTGTAATATCAACGTTTTGGTTCCAGTTTCAGATCAGAAGGGGCATTTTGTAACGCCTATGATATCTATTTATGTTGAACCTTTCTTCTTAGAACATCTAAAACACATGACAGGGAGAACCATCAAATTTAAGACTTTAGTTACATTGTCATGCCACAAGGTAATAAAGGTGTAAGAGAGATTAAATATACACCAGAAATATTGTCAGTTGAGACATGATAGAAAAGAAAATGAAAGGTTTAAGGATTATATCCAACGAAGGACAAATAGTAGAAACGAGGTTATGTTTTTCTTTAAGAGATGGATTGAAATGCTTCCAAAAGCACGAGTATAATGCAACTTTCAGGAGGGTTTTCTTACAACCTTGAATAACCTCTATTGTCTTCGTATTGCTCCATGAATTCATCATTGAACTTCTTGAAACTATCCATAATAGCAGGCATGTCTTCCTCAGCTGGTAAAATAGTTGTCCTCAAATGGAAAACCCTATCAGCAAAAGTTTGACATAATCATTAGACAGTAGCTAAAGAAAACAAGTGGAATGATTATTTTCTGTAGGTTCACTTCAAAAATATATTATCAAGTACATACTTATATATATATATATATGTTCATGGACAAAAAACAATATCTCTATAATTACTGCATAACTGACAGAAAAATAATTCGTATATGGCCCAGTTAAAGCAGATTCTCCTTCCATGACAACCATGGGACCAAGCATGTGATCATTCTAAAGGAAAAGGGATAGAACTTCAAAGTAGAGGGATAAGTATTTACCCTTCTTTCTGTCCAAATCCTGAACCAGGAACTGTGGATATGCCAGTAGCTTCCAAAAGCTTAAGGCAGTAGAAAACATCTGCAACCTTTCCAGCCTGTTTAGCAGCCTCTATAGCTCTAGGTGGCAAGCGTATTTGAGGGAAAGAGTACATAGCACCTGAACAAAATTTTAGGAATTACTAATGTTTTACAAGGCATGAGACAAACCAAGATTGAAATTGAAGCATAAGAATTCAAGCTGTTTTGGAATACTATTGTTTATACCTTCAGTAAAATTACAAACCACATTTCTGCAACTGTTGAATCCATCAGTCATTATCCTTGCTCTTCTTCTCAGTGATTCAAGTATTCCATTGCTGCATGTTATAGGTAACAGTCAACTCTACATAATAACCCATTTTTTTCTAATGATTTCAGATCTTTTGAAGGTATGGGAGAAAGGACGAATTTATCATGCTCGAATATAACCTTATATGGAAAATCAAAGTTAACCGGAAAAATTTTTGACCTATACCATACTAGTCTTTTAGCATGATTACCTCTCCCTAACAAACTGGTCATAAGAAATATCTCCAGGTTTAAGTGGATTGATCATAACTCCCATCTGTAGAACAAGGTAAAAAATGAGAAGAATGATGAAGAAATGCCCAAGGAAAGAGAGACTACTCACTAAAGTAACACTTTGATCAACTATATTAAGACTAAATTAAAATATCAAAGAGAAACATTCAGTCTGATTCAACTCACAAATATTTGTGCTGGAACATTCGGACTAAGTGATATTGATGCAACCTTGTAGATCTCATCAACTGTCTGCAAAAGAAAATCAGGATAAAAGAAAAGCATCATCAGGGTAGCTATAGAAAAAATTGAAGAGCTCACAATTTGTTTGAACACCTTACATGTAGAGTCAGAAGGTCCTACATCCAGAAAACAGGTACCGAGTGCAAAAAGTATTTTGTAACAGAAGTTATTCATTTCACCATATTACATTTGGCACTCTTAACCCATTGGTTAATGTATAAAAATGTTATGTTTAGAGCATTTTAGTCAACAACATTTATTCATGTATTTTGTTAGTATTCTTTGTTCATGTAAATTTTCAGAGCATTAAAAACTGAGTGGCTTGACATACTAAATATGATTCACGCAATCAATCTTGATAGATATAAAATCATTTATGGGCTTTCATCTAAGAGCTTGGGACAGTTGATTCATGATTTAGTATGACCAAATGACCATAATGGTCTCACTTAAAGTTAAAGCTCACCACAAGGTTGGGTGAACCTGAGCATTTTTCATGCTTCAAGTGGAGACTAAAGGGCAAGTCTAAGCATTATTCATGCTTCCAGCAAAGTCTAAAGGGCTTGTGCATGAGGGTGTCTGATACATAAAGCAATTAATGTGTTTTCAGCTCACAATTTTAAGTTTCTGGAATAGTCTATTCATGACAATTTTGTACAGAATTTTTTACATACCACAAGCATAGCAAGAAATACCAGTTTGGAACTTAGAAAGAGATTCAGCAACACAAGATATGAAAAGGCAAACCTCTGGGGGAATGTTGGTCATTTCAAAATATCCACCACGCTGTCCACATTCACCATAATAACCTTTTGATACAGAGTGAAAAGAAATAAGCTGAACTTCCTTGCTTATAGGCGGTCCAAAGTCCATCAAAACCTTCCCATATACAAAACTATATATTAGTTCGTGTTAACATCTGAAGCAAAATATTAGTTTTGCTACAGCTGCAGCACAAAATGCATACCTTTTTAGAACTAATGAAGGGTCGTTCATCCTGATATATATTCTGCTGGTAAACCTCATCTCCAAGCAAGGCTAAATTTTCTTGATAACAGAATTTCAAAATCTCTCTTAGATTAGCTTCACTAAGGCACTGACCGGTAGGATTTCCAGGATTTATGATGACCATTGCTTTAACCTAACCAAAAGTCAATTTATAGTTTTGATGCTTCATTCAAATAAAGCATTCCATAAACACCTAAGAACAGATTTTCGTAAGTGAAAATAACATATAAGAAGGGTATTCTTTTTGCAATTCAAAGTTTAGCATAATAAAAATAATTCACCTTTAGATGATTTCTTCACCGGTAGAACATACTATACAAGAAAAAAGCCAAGATATTTTAAATTTTCATATGGGGATATTGTTCACCAATCAGCCATGTACCATTTTGTTTCTTTTTCCCTTGAATGTTGCACCAAGCAACCAGGAAAGTCATTTCTAAAAGTCAACTTGGAAGAAACAGGGAGAAAAGTATAAACACCAAATGGTTTCAATATGAGAAGATTCATGCCCTTCGCATTGATTGAGCATCTTTCAAACATTGGAGCATTTAGGCTTTTTAGTTTAATCTAGAAACAAGTGGAAACTTAACATTGTACGGACAAAACACATACAGTTATTCCTTTAAAGCGAGCTTGTTCAACTGATTGACGAAGTTCATTAACATCAAGACCCCAATTTGCTGTCTCTTCAAGGTAGTATGGAACAAGGGTACCACCAAGCAGAGCAATTGTTGCTGAGTAGAGAGGGTATTGTGGGACTGGAACCAAAATCTGGCAATAAGAAGTGTTGGGTAATTCTTTCAATAGCACTGTAAATATAGAAAACTGAAGTGGCAATAATAAGAAAACAAAAGCTACATTACCCCATCGTCTTGACCTCTGATGATAGTATTTAATATCTGCATCACCCCCTTGCTGGCACCATCAGTGAGATATATGAGCTCTGGGTCACTGCAAATGGAGCAAGAAGCAATTAGCCTATGTATGTGCCTAAGAAGAGCCCCTTTAGAAGAATTTTACAACATAAATTATAAAACAGAATGGACTGTATGGAGCATAATTACCTTGGATACCCATCACGCTTGAGTATGAACTCTGCCACTTCCTTCCTTACTCCTGGAATGCCTCGTGAGTCACTATAAGCACCTGCATCACCATAAGTTGCAATAGATTCTCTTGTCAAATAAAAGTACTGACTCATGTATCAGTTGTAAGTAAAAGAATTTGTAAAACTCCCAATGGTATAATAGTAATACTAAGATGTAAACTTTAGATGGTGCTGACGGAAAGAAATATTTGCAAACTAAGGAAAATTCTGCTAGGTCCAAAAACTCTCATGTTAGCAATGCAAAGCAATTAATTTGGTTTAGACTTTGAAGCAAAAAGAAATCTAGAGCTAAAAGTCCTTCAGAGCCACTAGAAGAGCATTGGTTTTGCTTGTTGTGTACGAAAATTAGTTCGAACAAGGACACTCACAATACTAGGAGTGAAATTAGTTTTTAGCCCAGTGGGTTGGAGATACCCAGGACAAGACAAAAAAAACAGCATTTTTTGCTTGTGCTGTTGTTTTACCAAAATAAAGTATTTGATTCCATGCATATTTCCATGTCATAGATTGAAAGTGGAAGGCCGCTAATGATATATAAAAACTTGCTGACAGTTAAACATCAAATCAATCATGATTCTTCGCCCAACAGTTTCAACCTTTGGGGATAGTTTATTTATGACAAGGTATCAGAATCTCTATGACTCTTGTCATGAGTTTGATCCCTGCCTCACCATTTTCTAGCACATGGTAGAGTAGGCATGTGCATTTATCCATGGCTCCATGCTTCAAGCCCAAAAAGTGCACTTGGGTGTGAGGGGGGTATGTGATATATAACCATTCATGATCCTTCACCTAACATTTAAACTTTTCAGAAAGTTGATTTATAACATAAACTATTCACTAATATCCTTATCTGCAACCATCCTTTGGGGCAATTTCCTCTCTGATTAGCTAAAATTTGATCTGAGATTTTTATATGAGAAAAATAAAGGATAATTAAATTGAGTCAGCAAACAAATATAAAACCACCTTAAATTTTATGATCACATTCAGGCATTTTATCAATAATCTGAAATTAAAGCAAAAGTACTAAAACCTTGACTAGTGTACTTATTTAATGGAAATATGTCCCAGAAAATTATTTTCCACGTTCTCTAGGAATTTTGAATGACAGGTTTTACACACTAAACATATAAGAGTAAAAGGATTTCCAATGAATAAGACTAGCAGGCTCAACCGCTGCTAAGATATAAGACTTACTAGCATATATAGCTAGTTTCAGCGACAGAATCAGAGACAAGGATAGGATAGGGTCACAGAGCAGTACTTCAAAAGCATATCAAAATATGTAAAATTCTACCATTTTATAAAAAGATCGTTGACATATGAATACCTAGACCACCCGAGGTCAATGAGAGATAGTGTTTAGCTCTTGCAATTGCATCAGCAGGGAATAGCAGTCCAACATTTGGATCATCAAGCAGGAAGGGGGCTTGGCACAGAGCAACAACCTGCAACAGAAAAGTTGTTGTAGGTTAGCATAATCAACAAATAAAATAGTTTATCACTATTTAGTTATGTTTAGTTGTTGAAATTATAAAATTACAACGAGACTCAGTAAAAGTGGAAATATGGTAGTTATGCTAAACCTGGCGAGGGAAAGTCAGTGGTCTCTGTCCCAAAGCATGTGGGTTGCCAACATTAGTAAATATAATCTGCCAATGATTGAAAATGAGTTAGTGTAAATATAACTACCACTAAAATGAGAAAATGTTTTAAGTAAGAAAGTGAGAATGCATTCACTGTTGATTTATTTAAAATTAGTCAAAATTACATGTTCGTTTAATTCAAAGTAACAGTGCATATACTCTTTCTTTTTCAATTTACAAATTTGTTCACTTTACTAGAGGAGCTAAATCCAACACTGATTGCAGGAACACAAATGTTCAGATGCTGACGAGAATATAAATATAATCCATATGAGCAATCAAGCCTGAAGTCAATATAAGCTGACAGCATTCATAATAAGACTATGTTGCATAGAAATCATGTTGATGCTCACATTTTTTATGCAAATCCACTTATAGGATATGCGAATGCAAGTTGACAATAATACAAATATAAATAGGTTCAATTTCAAGCACCAAAATAGCTTGCGAGTAACTGATTTGCTTTAGAAACTTTACATGTAAAGATATTAGAACAATACTTTGCAAACAAGTCATTAAGAAGAATAACCTGATATTTTGAAGTGGTTACATTTAACTTTCAAACGGAAAACAAGTAACAACAAGTACCATACTACCATTACATATTTCCATGTGATAAAGGTCCTGGACAAAACAACAACTTCATCAACCATGATGCATGATTATGTACGCCTCTAAAACCATATCGAAATCTTCAAATAATTTGCAATAGCAGGCTCCGAGTTACTTTATAACTTGCATACATTCTCTAAAAGCCCAGATCTTTAAAATACCAATACAAAGACAAATTCAATGAAAGGGATTTTATGATGAGGTCCAATATAATCCTCCAACCTAAGGGTGCAATTCAAAACAAATATATCATTTTGTATCTGGCCTGGAAAAGAAATCATAACCTACCTTTTTGCCCTCTTTCTGAAGCTCGGAAGCCCGAAGGTATAATTCACCTCTGACAGCATATTGACTCTTCTTCACGTTTTCATTTATTGACACGTAGTCTAAGGGCTTTGGTGGCATGGTGAAGCAGAAAGCTTGCAGATGTCACTGAATAAAAAAGGCAAAACAACCAACAAATCAAATCAAATCAAATCAAGTGCCAGCCAGAACAGTTCACTGAGGAAAAGTGAAAAAAAGAAGAAGAGAGAACTGTCACTCAGTCATGCATCGTGAAACAAAAGCACCATAAAATTACCCTACTCTCCTGCACGTCAAGTGTTCTAATCAAGGAACTACTTTTGTTTACAATTTTAATCAAGGAACTTCGATTTCTTCATCAACAGAATTCAAGCTCACTAGTGAAGTAAAGGCTAAGACGCTACACTGCACGTTTAGCCCCATAATTAGACTTGTCTATTCCAATCATATATTCACAATATCTCATGCAGTAGACTCATAATACTTTAGGGAACATAGCATATATTCTGAAATGACACGATGAAAAAGAAACCAGATAGATTCCTGAAAGAAACCCTTCAAGTTTGCGACCAAAAGGTCAAAAAGAAAACAAATTTTCCAGACAGACAATAACAAGAATCTGACACAAACACAGTCGACACGAAATGCAAAAGATTCGATTTTTAGTTTTTTATTGCCAGTGGGACTCTCGTGCTGCGTAAATAGATCGAGCAGAGTTGAGAGAGGGCGTTACCTGTGGAACTGGGTAAAAGGGTGTGGGGTGGATCACTGGCAGTGGAGTCAAGCGACGACCTTCGCTTGATTGAAGAAGTGGTGTGTGAGGTAAACACCGAGTAGTTTTAGTTTGGAAAGTTATATGCGAGACAAAGGAGTGTGAGTTTTATTTGTCTGTAGTGAAGCGAATTTGTGTGGGTGGAACACAATGGCAGCACCAGAGCCACTGAAAAAGAGGATTGAGATGATGACTATATTAAACCCAAAGGGATAATGGTAGTGCTTGAATTGTGGCCAAGCTTTGTACTACAAGGGTCTCTACGCAGATAACAGGGTTCTGGCCTTTGGCATCTGCTTGTGTTGGATTGGAAAATTTGTGAATGTGTCATTGTCCATTGGGGAGTGGTTCTTGTTGGTTTCGTTTTGTTCTTTGGATACGTGGCATATTCGCAATTCTACTTCTCTTCTTCCTCTTCAATGCTTTTGCCAAATCATGTATATTTTCGAGATGGATTTTGATAAACAACATAGCAGAATTGGATTGTGTTTTAAAATTTAGTAGTTTTTTATTTATGACATTTGAAGATATTTGGTAAAACTATTTGTATATATATATCATAAAATATAACAAACATTTTCATAAAGTTTTAAATATTCATTTTAATATTGGTTCGTCTAATGTTCAGTTCTTGGTAATCAAATCAAGTTTCACTATGCATATTATAATGACAAAGTTCAATCAAAATCAAATACTCTTGCGGCAAAATTCTTTTAACTTAACCAAATATTTAAACTACAATGTTCCAACCAAAAGCTCTTGTTAAGTATTGGAAACTTGGTAGCATTACTTATAAATTATAAATTAGTTATGTGTATCTTTCAAACCAACTTTATTTTTCTACAATAATCACTTAACCCGTATTAGTTGAAATTCCGAGCGCATTAATATTAATTATAGCATGAAAGATTACTCTTTTTAAGACTTAACTTGGCTTAACTTAACATCTTTCTATTTCTTCAGCCAATTAACTTGTCCATATATTTATTCATGTTTTACATTCTTCTCATTTCATATTTACATCTATAAGTAGGAATGTCAAACACACTTTCCTCAATTGAGAAGTTGTTCTTATAAATATATACTTAGTTACACATACATGTTTATATATATTTGACCTAAATTTATTTATAGAAATTTTACTTTTTATTATAATTTGTTCCTAATAGAACAATATCCAATTGTTAAAATTATCTCCTTTATCAATTTAGCTCATGTTACTCAGTAAGAATTGTATGAGATTTTTACTGATATATAAGTGTGGAAAGCAAAAAAAACAACAACACAAGAATGGAAGATTGAATTATATTTTAAAAAATTCATAGTTTTTTTTCTTAAATTGCCTAAAGACGAGTTTTAATTATTCTTTCTTCTTTTAATTAGTTTGACAAATATAAAAAATTAAGGAAAAAATAGATACTTAGCGTTTTTATACTAGTTTGTATGATAACAAAAATTATGTATAATTCTTGCAAACTAGTCAAGTTTTATTAAGCAAACTATCGTTACGAAGTATAATTAAGTATTCTTTTGACTCTCAACCACTTATAGTTAAACCCATTTCAAGTATTATTTTCACAAGACACTTCCAACTTAACTAAATATTCTTTCAAAAAGCCGATCTTGTTTTAACCAAGTATTATTTTCACAAGACACTATTGACTCAATCAAGTATTCTTTCACAAGTCATTTCTATCTCAGTCCAAGTATTCTTTCAACAAGTTACTTGTAGATTAAGGTGAGTATTCTTTAAATAATAAGTCACTCCCGACTTAAGACAAATACAATGTTTTTATGGTCAAAAAATCACTATTTGTGCTTAATAGAGATAATTATGTCTTTCAATATATACAAAGTTTAAACTCTTTCAACTTGTTCCTTAGAACTATCACAAACAATGTTCCTACAAAACTCACAATTTTGTCACTTGCAAAATAGAACTATATATTCTTATTTTCTTATTCAATGAATGCCTTTAAATATGCATTGCAATCCTTTTTCGGTTTGTTGAGTAACTTTGAATTCAAATGAATTTCTTATTCTTTTACTATCGTCTATCAAACTTAAATGTTAAGAAGCATTGAATGTGTTTTATGCAACATTACTTCATCTTTTCTTATTTGTGCAAATTATCTTATAGCTATCTTATAGCTGTCAATACTTATCTTCCTATATTGCATAGTTTTTTACTTTAAATAATGATAAAAGCGAGCATTGTATTGGACAAAGGACAAATAGTTGGGTTAAATTGACATATCCTGTTGTCAAGATAGATATCAGACAATGCAATTTTAACTCAAATCTCAAGAGACATTTGAATAAAAGTTGCATTTGATGCAGATTTTTGTGATGACAAATGTTCAGAACGTTTCATGCATCATAGACTTAAGCTTTATAAATATTCTTTTATGTTCATGTCAACTTAAAATCTTAATCTTACTTACTATCTAATTATTGTTGTAAAAGCTGACCAAAACACGAACTATAAGGACTTCCTAAGTCATATAGATTCACTTTCCTTACAGACTTATCCATAATGTGTTGCACAAGTCTTTTAGGATACAAGAGGAACTTCTTTTAAATTGTCTGAGAATCTCGGTACTAGTAAAAAATACTCTTTAAGTAACCTAGGATAATAAAAGAAAAAATAGAATGAGAAAAAAAATAAAGCTTGAAGAGAGAAGAGGAAGTAATATGAGAGGTGTGTTTTGAAGAAAGCAAAGACACCTACTACTTATAAATGGAAAGAGAGCTTGAAATAGGTTAAAGTTTCCATAGTCTGCGGTAGATAATTAGTAATAACATACCAACGGTCAAATCTTGGTAATGATAATCAAAACAAAACTCTACCACCACAACTTTAATAACAATTAATTTTTATTTTTATTTTTTTCAACAATTGTTATTCAATTGTTAGACGTATTGTACATCTCTGCGATGATTCATCATGTGTAAGACAAAATGCATACATTAATAATTTGTATAATATCTATCAAATGCAACCTCTTTACAATTTAAGCTTTCACTTAATTAAAATAACATAATACTAGATTCATTATTGTTTTATACGAGGATGTTTAATAAGTTTTCTATAATATTTTTATTGAAGGTTTAAAAACATATTTTTTTATAAATTAAAATTAATTTATGTACAAGTTATAAGTAAAAGGTGTAAAAAATTTATATAACCTTTTTTTTATAAATTATAAAAGTGCCGATGCGAAAAAAAATTAACATTTTCAGAAGGACCGTGTGGTGGACAATTGTTTTCAAGAAATAATATTTTGAAAACCTGTAATTATACATTTATATATATATATATATATATATATATATATATATATATATTTATTTAATTATTTTTTTATATAAAT
>Ga0209589_1003382_pt1 | contig 27873 bp, 16 predicted proteins | sample CowpeawhiteBW_FD_187525 | JGI IMG/M metagenome (GOLD analysis project Ga0209589, IMG submission 187525) | Root nodule microbial communities of legume samples collected from California USA - Cow pea white BW (SPAdes) (version 2) | ecosystem: Host-associated > Plants > Roots > Nodule | place: USA...
AAAAAATATTCTTAATTATTTTCTAAATCCTTGCTCAAATATATATATATATATATATATATATATATATATATATATATATATATATATATATATATATATATATATAAAAGCTATTATAGTATATTTAAACATCATTATTTGTTAACTTAAATAAAAAACTTATTTGATTTTATAATAATTATTTTTAAATTCTTATAATATAATTTTTAATTATTTGATAATATAAAAAATGTAAATTGGTAACATGTCACATTAAAGTAAAAAATTTATATCTTTGACTGTGTATATACATGATTGTCAAATAGTATGGATAAATAACATTGAAATAATTTACGTAATTGTTTTGCTTCCTAGCAACTATTTTACTAAACTACAAAATAAACTATGTTACGACAATGAGCAGAAAGGAAAAAAATAAAAAAGACAGTTCAAGCAGTTAACTGAACTGCAAACACAACAAGTTTAGTTTTTTTTAACTGAATTACACAACTGTCCAATTTAGTTTTTGTTAAAAGTAGTTCAGTTTTTCTAGTGCAGAATAATATGGATAATCCACAATTCAGTACAATTTGGTAAATTATGCCAACACCCTAGATAATAGATAATAGAATGAAAGGAAGAATAGAAAATGAGGAACAATTTTTCTGTGTGTCTTATTACCGATAGGAAAGTCTTATTTATAGATACAACATGTAACCCATCAATGATACAAATCAAATAGTTAATAAAAATATTTACATAAAGAGTAATGAATCATATATGAGTATGAATCATATAATTTGAGTAATCTGAGTAACTGTATCAAATCAATGGACGACAATTAATTCATAACACTTCCCCTTGGGTGTCCATTGATAAGAGAATGTGTCTCGTTAAAAACTTACTAAGAAAAACCCTTTGGGATAAAAACCTACTAAAGGAAAAATAGTACAACATTCTGTATTCTTTAATACAATATTGTTCATCACATATTTTTTTCTCCCCCTTATGTAAACTTACATCATTAAGATGACAAAGTCCAAACTTGTGAATCATTTGTTCAAAAGTTTTGCTCTGCAAAGACTTTATAAATAGACTTGCCAAATTTTCACATGAATGAATCTTTTGGATATCTATATCATTCTTTCACCAGTGCAGTAAGGGTTTTTAGTCCTGGTTATTTTCGTCATTTTGCCTCGGTTTAGAATTGAGGCATATTGAGGCGAGGCCAAAAGGAGGCCTTTTGGCCTCGGTTATCACCTGAGGTCATAGAGGCACTTTTCTACCTCGGTTGTAGAGGAACCAGAGCATTGGAGGCTTTTTTCTGCGTCTGGTCTGCGAGAACTGAAGCCATAGGTTCACAATATATTTTTTAATTAAAAATTTCGCAAAGTCTTTGGCCTCGGTTATGGTAAGAACCGAGGCCATATACCCCCTTTTTGCTTCAGTCTTGGTACGAAGTGAAGCCTATTCTAATGTTTTTTTTAAATAAATTTTCTATTTTATTGTGATTCCCACATTTAAACCTGCATTTGTTTTTCACAAACCAACACAAACCAAAACAAAATATTTTCTCAAACATCCACTATCCAAAAACATTTAAAAGATAATTGGAATGTCCAAAGATACATGGAACATCTAACCTTCTTAATCACCTTAAAAGGTTGTGTCCTAAATATCCATTTGCTGCCATTAATGACCCCAACCAAACAACTCTCACCTTTAAAAGTGGTGACAATAATAGTCTCCTTGCAACACCCCAAAAGTATAATGTTGAAGCTTGTCGAAAGGTAATTGCTATGTTTGTTATTATGGATGAACAACCATTCAAGGTGGTGGAGGGTGAGGGTTTTAAGATATTGTGTAGAAAATTACAACCTTTGTTTGCTGTCCCATTAAGATTCACCATAGCTAGAGATTGTTTTCAGTTGTATATGGATGAAAAAGTTAGGTTAAAAGAGTTCTTTAAGTCAAATTGTGTTAGAGTAGCACTCACTACCGGTTGTTGGACATCAATTCAGAACGTAGGCTACCTAACACTCACTACACATTTCATAGACAATGATTGGAGGTATCAAAAAAGGATAATTAGTTTTTCAGTCATACCTAATCATAAAGGGGAAACCATTGGAAGAAAATTTGAAGAAATTTTAAGGGAATGGGGAATTAGGAATGTGTCAACACTCATTGTTGATAATTCATCATCTAATGATGTGGCTGTTATTTAAAAAAAAAGGATGAAGAATATGAGTTGATTAATATTGGATGGACAATTTTTCCATATGAGGTGTTATGCTCATATACTAAACTTAGTTGTGAGTGATGACTTAAAAGAGTTGCACAATTCAATCACAAGTATTAGGATGTTGTAAGATTTGCAAGGTCTTCACCACAAAGATTGGCTAAGTTTAGAGAGTGCATAAAGTTTTCAAAAATTGAATGCAAAAAATTGTTGTGTCTTGATGTTCCCACAAGGTGGAATTCCACATATATGATGTTAGATGCAGTAATCAAATTTCAAGTTGCATTTGAAAAGCTTGACAATGAAGACTCTAGCTATATGGCTTTTTTTGGTGATGAAGGTCCCCCATCTCCTAGTGATTGGAAACATGCCCAAGATTTTGTGAAGTTTCTAAAAATTTTCTATGAAGCCATTAAATCTTTCTCACATCATTGCATGTGAGTATACACATTGCGTTTCACCAAATGGCTACTATTCATTTTGCACTTGACAAGACAACCATGAATCTGAACAGTATATTAGCACCTACTAGTTGTGACATGAGGTTGAAGTATCATAAATATTGGGGTAATTTTGACAACATCAATCACTTGTTATATTTTGGTGTAATTTTTTATCCTCGATACAAGTTTGAGTATGTCATTTGGAATTTTCAAGAAATGTACAAACATGATTCAAGCAAAGCTGTTGAATTAACTTATTGTGTAAAAGACAGATTGAAGAAAATGTATGATTGGTACAAATCACTTCATGATGAACAACATAGACCTTAGCAACCACTTGAACATCAATCTGATGCATCAACCATTCCCGAAATTCATGTATATTTGGCAAGGGCTAATGCTTTTAAGAAGCATTTGAGAGAAAAGGACACCATAGATAGAAAGAATAAGCTAGAGAGGTATTTAAATGAATATGTTGTAGATGGTGATGACCAATTTGATATTTTGGTTTGGTGGAAAATAAACTCTTCACGGTTTCCCATTCTATCAAGAATGGTTAGAGATGTGTTGGCCACCCCTATTTCTACAGTTGCCTCTAAGAGTGCATTTAGTACTGGAGGTAGGGTTTTGGATACTTTTAGAAGCTCTTTAAATCCACCAATGGCTGAGGCACTTATCTGTGCTCAAAATTGGTTGAGGACCACTATAACTCAATTTGATGGTATCAATGTCAATGAAGAGTTTGAGCTTTCTGAGAAGGTTTTCACAGGTACAAGTTTAATTTATTTGTTCTCTAAAGTTCCTTTGTAATTATGTTGTTGTGTATATTAATAATATTTTGTTTCAATTAATTTCAGAATTTAACGGTAACACAATGGATGGAAGCAGAGTTGGTTCATCATTTCACAACAACCAATGTTGTGACTCTTAACTACTCTAAGAAATAACATTGCTAGTGAAGAAAACTCTAAAGGTTTTGGAAATATGATAATTAGATGCTTTTTAGGTTTTGGAATTGGCAGCAAAACTCTAAATGTTGATGAAGTGTGAGGTTGGAATGTGAAATATTTGGAGTCCCTGTCATAATTACAATCACTAAGGTATCATATTCTATCTTCTAATTAATAGTAATTAATAGTAATTAATAGTATAGTTATGGATTTTTTAATTTTGAGGCTGGAATGGTTGTTTGATTTCTATTTGTAATTAATAGTAGTTATGAGGTTTTTAATTTTCTCATACGTTTTGTAATAATAATGATCTCTTCATACATGCTTTCTAGACTAGGAGGCATTGTTTATGGTTGCAAATATCAGAAGAAGAATTACAAATGAGCTCTATAGTTTCCATCTTAGTTAATAAGGTATATATGTGTCATAACCAAGCGAGGAGGTGTAGGGTTGGATCTAAGCATGTATGTTATTTCTTTTGTAACTGCAGATTCATTATTCTATCAATGGTTGATATACTTACAAAATCATTAAATTTTATAAATTCAGTCAACATATTTATTTAAATTCAATAATGTTTTTATTATTTATTCAAATTAAAATTAAATATGAATAACCCGACCGTATTTAACGGTAACCAATATTATCCATATCCAAATAACCCGACAACTAAAATGGTCGGATTGGATTTTAAAATATTAAATTTGGGTTATGCTGGATTGAGCATATTGAACCCAAACCCGATCTAACCCGACCGCCGCTCACCCCTACTAACAGGATCGTCCAAAGAGAGAAGAATCTTCTTTGGTTGAGGTTTTTCCTATATTGATGCAATTTCAGTTAAAATGGAATATAATTTAAGTTTGAATATAATAAACATGTAAACTTAAAAATTTAGTATATGGTGGGTTTAAGAGTCTGTATCGGGGGGGTCAGAAACAACCAAATCTCTAGGCCAGGCGAGGAAACATTGGAATGCCTGTGCCACAGTATAAACCTCATCTATTGGCACAAGAACTAAAGAAAATGGCACGAGAACCTCCTCTACCGTGACCTTAACCTCATCCTCTGATAACTCTATGCCATGAAGAACTCTGGCTGCCTCAAATACTTTTCCACGAGCCACTAGTGTCTTCTTTGTACCATCCCAAATATATAGCTGACATGGATGAGTGTCATCCATGTCATCCCCGGGTGGAGCTGAACAACTCCCCTTTCCGCTTCTACCTGTTAAAGTCAACGATTTATTAATGTTATTCAATTATTTTATTAAATATCATTTATTCAATTCATAACTTATAGAAAACAGATTTACCCGTGGGAGGCACAAATGGGTCTAGTTCTGGCAGATGATCCATTGGCGAACAAATGCCATAATGCTCAAATTGACGCATAAGTTCTTCTCTCACCTTCGTAGTGATTATTTCCTTCATTCTTTCTTCATAATCAGCACCATGACTGCATGAAGACTGACGAGAGGAGGAACCAAAAAATTGGCGTATGCCGACTCCTGATCCAGCACCACGCACACGTCCAGGGTGCTCAGGCCGTCCAATTATAGCAGCACGTATGTCATGACAACCTTCTAGAGTGAATCCTCCTTGGGAGCTCTGCTCAACCAATGAATCTTGCAATGTAAAAAAAAAAATTTATAAAAAATAATACAATATAAAACATGAACGAGCTATTTAGATAAGAATTGTATCTTACAATTTTCTCATAGATTTCTCGTGCAGATTTAGAAGTGTAGTTGCTCGATGTGCGTAGACGGGCTAACTTCCACTTTTGATGACGTGATGGTGGTGAAGGAGGCTCAATATCTTCACCCTCAGAAGGTGGGGGCCTAGATTTTTTCTTTTCTAACATTATCTTCTCTTCAAGTTTTCTATACCCACCACGAGATAATATGTGCGGGTTTTTATTTTGAGCACTTATGCTTTGAGCCTTTTTTTCTATTTTCCTATAACATATAAAACCCACTTTATGAATTAGTTCAAATTTTGCATAATTATCAATTGTGCAATTGATGATTTCAAATCAATATACCTGCCATCCCTCAGATGTCTGAAGCTCAAGAAACTGATGCCATGTGTCTTCATCAATCCAAATATATTTCAACAATGAATTTTCATCCATTTTAGATCCAAAGACATACCTAAACGTCAACTTGGTCTTAAAACCACGAAATTTCTCAGCCACCGATGACAAACATTTTTGTTTAAGCGTCGCCACATTTGGAATATCAAATGTTAGCTGCAATATAGAAAATGTTATCAACAAAATCAAAGTATAACGTTAATAACATTAATATTAGTTGCCAATAAATCCTGTCATATCATTTCCCGATCAACTTCAGTGACATGATTAAAAGATGGAGTAAGGATTGATATTCTCTCTCATGCCAACATTCCTAAATAGCTTTTGAAGACGTCCGCATAACGACCATTAGGCATTCCAGTGTCGACGTCAAGTGTTGGCCATTAGCTCTTCTAATCAAGAGTTGTCTCAACCTAGTGGCTCCTCTGGTGGGTCTCTTAGCGGGTGCTTCATCCTCTGATGAACTGTGATGTTCAGCCATATATCTGTGAAATGAAAACATCACAAAAGATTAATAAGCAATATATAAAATCACATATAAAACATTATTTAACAAAATAACTAAATTTTAACAAGAACACGAAATTCATACATAAAGTTATTGATTGGTCATATGTATATTGCTTCATCGTGATCTTCTCGAATTGCATCAACTAGAGGGATTTCATCAACATTGATCATTCTTTTAAATGGGTGGGTGACAACAATATTAAGATCACTCAGATTCTCTTCATTAGGACCAATCTATTTTTTTTATGAAGAGCGACAAACCAATGTTCAGACGCAAGATCTTTAACATAGAAAACCTGAGATGCTTGTTGTGCCATGATAAATGGCTCGTCTCGATAACCCACTTTTCAAAAATCAACTAGAGTCATTTCTGATTCATCCATTTTGACACCACTCTTATTGTCAACCCATTTACATTTGAACAGTGAAATAGTAAACATGGTATAATCAACCTCCCATATCTCTTGTATTACACCATAGTATGTTATTGATCCAAATACATGATTTTGATCTTTAGATGTAGAAAATTGTAGCGACTCAGCTTCAAGACTGACTCCACTATTTTGTACTATGCTTTTATCATCCAGAGACTTCGTATAAAATGTGCAATTATTGATTTCATAACCTATACAATAGATGACATCAAATTTCAACCCATTCGCTAACCACATCAAAGTCTCAGAACATTGCAAATCTTTCAAAATCTCAGATTTAAACCAAGACATGAATGTTCTATTATGCTCCATCAAATGTCATTTCTCTGATTGCCTTGGATTGTTCTCTTTCACAATGACTTTGTGTGCAGATTAGTAAGGCATTACCTCATATGTGTTGTTAAATATGTATAGTTGTGCTTGCAACAACTCTTCACGATCTTTGCTAACCACAATCACACCTCAGATGTTGTTACTTATAAAACACTTGTTCAACCATGATCTTTGAGGAACTCCTATCGGTTTTGCTTTTGCCATACCCATCGGACAAAGAATTTTCTTGGCATCATAGTTTCGAGTAGGTAGAGTATTTCCCTTGGAAAGCATTTCATTTAAGAGCACGAGCAATTCTGTGAAGCTTTTATCTGTCCAACCATTGGTCGCTTTCAAATTGATAAGTCTTAAAACCGCTGATAATTGTGTGAACTTAGTTGAACCGACATACAACGAAGTTTCCGCATCAGAAGACATCATCTCATACACATGCGCTTGTGCGAAAGCTTCTACACCAACATTCTGTATCATGTCCTCCATCTTGTCTTCTTCTACTCGCTCTTCACATCGCTATTCTCGTCGCTCTTTTATGGTGGAATGGACAACATGTTCAGTTCGAGAAATAGTTGGAAAGTCTATTAATTCGCCCTGCCATGTCCATATTGTATAAGTTCTAAGGCAACCATCACAAATAAGATGTTCCCTAACTTGAGTTACATTCAATTTTCTCTCATTCAAACAGTTGACACAAGGACATTTGAACTTCACCTCATCATCACTTCTACCCTCATAACGTTGCGCAAATTTTATAAATTCTTCTACTCCATTCTCATACTCAATGCTAATATGTGGTCAATTAATCCAATCTAGATCCATACGTATATATACTCAAATTGTGTGAACAACTTTAGTAATCTTTGAAGCAATGCTCACGTCGTAATCAAGGTGTGACCCTATCCCATTTAAGAAGATTCACTTTCTTTATTTTATTGGTACATATTACTTTTAAAATACATGTCTTAAATTTCATGAAATTTTGCCAGCATTTCTCATTGGCCTTCAGGATACACGAAATGAAAATGATTATCAACCATAATCAAATATGCACCTGAAGATCAATACAAAACACAATTGAAAAATACTCATGAATTTTAAGATATGTATTTTAAAATATATACGCACTAATAAACTACTAGAAATTGATTAATCTTCTTAAACTGTCCAATCAGACAATTCAAGATTCAATACATTTAAATTATTAGTATTGTATCCCCTTATATTAATTTAAAAAAAAAAATAACTTCTTCAAAATGAAAACTCGGGGACAATACATAATTTTCGTATTGAATCTCAAACGGGAAACTAAGATTAACTCACATATAAGAAAAGCAAACAACATATTTTAACAAATAATTAACCACATATATAAATCAAACAACATATTGGCATCATAGGAAAATATTAGAATTAGGAACCTAGGAGCGTAAAAAGCAAATGACAATGGAAGATGATGCAATGCAACGCATTCGAGAGCAACAAGAGACAACAAAAAACACGAGAAATTCATAAGTAATAAATAAAAGCAAAAACAAAAATTTTCTTAACAAAATATATTACCTATTTAATTATAGTGTTCTTACAATTTTCTTAAATTCAAACTTAATGCTCTAAATTTTAAGACCCAATGCTCTTAAATTGAAACCCAATTCTCTCACAAAATTACTCAAAACACTCCAAACAATTTCAATCCCAATGCAAATCAATATTCACAATATCTGAAATTGAAAATTAACATATACAAAACGAAAAACCAAACAAAAATGCGTTAGAAATTTACCTTGGACGAACGACGGTGTGACAATTGCAGGAAAACGGGGAAGGAGGTGCACGAAATAGTCGTGCAAGAAATGGTCATGCATGAAATGGAGGTGCATTGAACCAATGATGTGACGATGGTCGAAGCAACGTGGTGGTAGCGACGATGGTGCACATTGCAGAGAGAGACGAGAGCGACGAGTGCAGCGTGGCCGGAGGCGAGACGCGACGGTGGCTGGAGTAGCGCGGTGGCAGCACATCATGGTTGCAGAGCTACGCGTGGTGGTGGTGGGTAGCCAGAGCAGCAGGTTGCAGAGAGAGAGAAAAGAGAAAAGCAGCCCGGGAAAGAAGAAGAGGGGTTCGCGAATTTTGTGCCCTAATTAAACTATATGGCTTCGGTTCAATTAATAACTGAGGCATATAGCCCTATTTGGCCCCAGTTCAGTGCCACCCAAGTCCAAAGACGTAATGGCTAATGGCATTTTTGAAATATTCAGCCACGTTTTTGGCTTCGGGTTTTTGGAACCGAAGCATATAACCCTCTTTTGGCACCAGTTTTTTAGAACTGAAGCATATAACCCTTTTTTGCTTCGGGTTTTCGCTGAACCGAGGCATAAAAGTTGCCTAGAATTGCCAAAATGCCATCGCGTCATTATATGCTTTGGTTCCTGGCCAACCGAGGCATATAAGGCGAGGTAAAAAGCAAAATCTGCACTAGTGTTTCAATTGAACAATACACTATTGTCTTCATATATGGTGGTTGATTCTATCTTTTTCAGGGATAACTACAATTTTCTTGCACATATTGAATTATAGACCTTAAGCAAACACATTCACAACTTACCTCATGTAATAATAAAAATTTGGTATGATTATACGATGTTGCTGCTATGGTTTGTTTCATATACCATCATGAAATCATTGTGCTGCCACATGTGAACAAAATATCATGTTTATGATCAACCATTGTGACATTGTGAGGATATGTAAAATAACATGCATATGCATAACCCATTAGGTCTGATTCTGAATCATTTGGATAAAATAAACTCATATTCATAGTACCCTTAAGGTAACAAAGTGTATGTTTTACTCCAATCCATTTTCTTCATGTAGTTGAAGAACTATATCTTACTTAACAAGTTTACAACAAATGTAATATTAGGTTGAGTATAATTAGTAAGATACATTAGTGTTCCTATGTCTCTAAGATATGGTACTTCTGGACCAAGAAAATCTTCATCATTTTCTTGAGGTCTAAGAAGATCCTTTATCAACATCTAACGACCTCACAACTATTGGAGTGCATAATGAGTGTGACTTGTCCATTTAGAAATTTTTAAGTACCTTAATTATATAAGTCTCTTGATGTATAAAAACACCTTTATTTAAATACTCAATTTATATTTAAAATAAAACTTTGCCTTTCAAAGATCCTTCATCTCAATTCTTTCTTTAACCAATCAATTGCCTTTGTGATCTCGTTAGGAGTTTCAACGATGTTTATGTCATTTACATAAATAATACTTATGGCAAATTCACTTTCTAATATTTTCATATAAACACAAGGACAACAAGGATCATTTATATATCCTTCTTTTAACAAGTACTCAATAAGACGGTTATACCACAAATACTCAATTCTAAAAAGGACTTGTTCAATTTTATTGAATAACCCTCTTTAGAATTTGCCTTGTAGGATCCTTCATGAATTTTCATAAAATATCATTCTCAAGAGAACCGTACAAATAGGCTGCAACATCATCTGTAACGTCCTAGCCGGAAATTACTATTTAAAAATAAATAAGAAATAAGATTTATAAAACATCACATTTATTCTCGCAATTTCCCAAAAACGCGAGAAAATTAAAAGTTCAACATCGCTTCCGTAGTAATTAAAATCGTACTATTCAGTTATTACAAAACCAAACCATAAAAAAATACAAAAGAAAATCATAATAAAACTGAGTAAATAATCCCATCGTGATCCCCACTTTGTCTCTACGTATCCGCCTGCTCACCTGCATTAACATCTACTCCCATGTAACAAGTTACATGATCATCGCCACACACACACAGATAGGGTGAACTCATTTAAATAAAACCAAACAAATATAATATTAAATTCAACATCAAAACATTTAAACCCGGGTTAGTATTCTTCTCCCTTTTTCCTTTAATCTCCACTTCCAACACTTGCATTTAGATGTCTATCATTTCTATACCCTTTAGGTGAGAACAATGATCGATCTTTGCTGCACGAGTGTCTACTCGCCCCTCCGACTACAGGCTACCACCTGATAGTCCACACGTGGGAATAACCGTGCCACAACATCTCACCGTGACACCAAGTGGAGCTCCCCGAAACAAACATAAAGTTTGTAGCTGTTCCAGACTACCAAAACTCTATCAGAATCACTCTGAAGAGGGCAATCACCCGAACCTCGTCGTACGAGCCACAACTCGCACACTCCTCTGGACTTCCTAAACCACCAAGCTACAACCTTGAGTGGTCACGTGTTACCCCAATACAAGATTACACTCGTAACTGGGCCCCCAACCAAAGCATCGCATCATGAACATTCCCTAAAGCTGTGTAGAAACCTTTCCTCGCGCACCATCACTGAACTAAAACCGCTTGGCGCGCATCTCACGTCACCAGGCACACACTAGGTTCAGACTGCCTGGCGGACATCACACGCCGCCAGACGCCACGCGCCCGCAGAATCATCACTGCACCGTCACCGCCTGGCGGGGGACACGTACCGCCAGGTGCCACGCGCCTGCAAAATCATCACTGCACCGTCATCGCCTGGCGGGGGACACGTACCGCCAGGCGCCACGCGCCTGCAGAATCATCTCTGCACTGTCACCGCCTGGCGGACTCCGTCCCGCCGCCAGGCGCCACTCGTCGCCACCACCTGGCGCACTTGCCCTGCGCCGCCAGGCGCCACCATGCCATCAGAGTCTCTGCTGTTCCATTCCGCCTGGCGGGACCCTCCCTACCGCTAGGCGCCACGCGTCAACAGTGGCCACTGCCACTGATTTGTGTTCTGTCCGCCTGGCGGCTCGCTCGCGCCGCCAGGCACCATGCTTGTAGTGCACTGCTACTGGTTTCTCGGCACTTAAACAGATCCCCAAGGGATCCCAATCACACAACACACCAAACTATAGAATAATTAGGACACACACCAATCATAGTTCTATCACTAGCCACTCATACACACCTTTTTAATCACATATATTATAGTCACCAAGATTGCACACACTTCTCCAAATTAACATAAACAATGTAGCCTATTAACTACCCCATCCACTAAACATAATCTTCATATATCCTTACATGTTAATAAACTGAATTGCACCTCACACATTGCACTTGGCATTCTTCTCATTTATTAGCATATCGTTTCATATAAATCTATCTCACTCTCTCTGCCATATTAACATACATTCTGAATTTAACTTACCACATGCACCCAATTATGCTTCATTAGAAGTTACTTGAACTCATCAAAGGCTTATTCATGTATTTTTCAAACTCCAAAATCAACAATATTAAATAATGTATATCTCTAGCTACTGACCTTCAAATCAAATCTCCACCGTTCAAAGTGAAAAACCACATGTTATGGACCACCTGTCAAAAGTTCACCTAAATTAGACGGTTAACGAACCGGGAAATGCAGTTTTACGAAAACTGCCCGAACCAAAAAAATTGGTGGCGCCTAGCGCCCAAAATCAGACAACTGGCGCTCGACGGGACTAAAATACCGCCCGGCAGTTACTGTTACGCGAAAAGTACGAAAAACAACATTTTTTGTGAATCAACACACCATGCACCTCTGGTGTGGCGCCTGGCGGCCAATATGGTGCCGCCAGGCAGTTCCTGCACCTGCGAACCTTGCCTCCTTCACAACAACTGTGATTTCATTCAATTTACGACTCAAAAGGTTGTACTCACATGTTTAGGTTCATGATCCATTCCTAAAACTTCCAATAAGTAAAATTCCATTAACCTTTTCCCTTTAATTTAGTGCGACTATGAAATCCCCAATTCCGCATAAACCCTATCCCCTCAATTCCATTCATGAGTTCATGCAACTTCCATCAATTTAGGAACTGTAAACCATAATTCGTCATGCAATTCATATATATGCAATAAGAACACCACCCACTACCACAACATCACTGAAATGACATCAAAACTAGAGAAAAATAACAACAGTGACAGCCGCGCCTGGCGGTTCCCTCCCGGTCGCCAGGCAGATTACACGAAAACCCAGAAACTGGGTGCAACCACATGTGCCGCCTGGCGGCAGTTCATGCACCGCCAGGCGGTTTCTGGAAAAATCCCAGAAAACGCAACAGAACCAGGATTCAAAGCTTTCACAATCCAACCATGATCCATGACACAACTTTATACGATATCAAAATTAAATCACGCAATAGGAACTCCCCTAACCTGAAATTCTTTCGCTTAAAATGATACGCTTGCATTCTTTCCTTGAATTCCAACAACTCCTAAAGCTCTCCCGCTGTTCAGCCTTTCAATCCCCCTCTCTACTCACTGTCTCTCTCTGAATTCGTACAACCCTCAATACCCCAACTGTGCAGACTCCAAAACCCTCCTCTCTCTCACAATTAGCCTTTTAATTGGGTCTTAATTATGGTTTAATGGCATAAAACGAAATTGCTTATGATAAGTGTCATTCAAGACCATTATGGGATTGTTTTTCAGCCCCTTTGAATGCCTTAACGTGGCTGGAGTTCTACCTCCTCTCTTCTTTGCCAAAAATCAAGTTTAGCAAAAAGAAAACTTAATTTAAGTCTCACCAAGGTTTGAACCCCCAACCTTGCAAATATTAAGTCAATGCTAAACCATCAAGCCAATTCATGTTTCTTGCCAACTAACATAACTCAAATACTATATTCTTTCCTAACACACACATTCATATTATTAAAACAATAACAATTAAATAACACATAATTGACATACTTAGGATTCAAACCCAAGTCCTCTCACACAACCAAAGTACTTTCAACCATTTGAGCTAATACTTTTCCACATCACATCAACCATTATTGAATGCCATAAAGGCTTCCACGACCCGCATTTATTAACTAATTAATCATTTAATTAATTAAATTTCACGGGTCTTACATCATCCATTAGATCTAAATGTAGACCTTATTGTGCAACTAGGACAATTAAATATTGCAATGTTGCATCAATTACTAGTAAATATGTTTTTTCAAAAATAAATACTAGGTTTTGTGAAAAACCTTGAGTAACAACCAATGCTTTGTATCTAACAATTTCATCATTCTTATTTTTTTATTCTCAAAATACCATATGTACCCAATGGGTTTCACACCCTCAGGTGTGCAAACTTTAGGTCCAAAAACCTTTCATTTAGCAAACAAATCTAATTATGCTTCTTTGCATATTTTCATTTTGGCCAATCATTTCTTTGTCGACAATCTTCAATTACCATTGGTTATTGATCATCATTGTCATTCATAACATTCATCGCTATATATATGTAAATGTTTCGTCAATGTTGACTTCTTTTTGGTTCCATATTATATGATCCATGACATAATTTTTGGAGATCTTATCATTTTGAACAATTTCAGGTACTTGAGGTTCTTCTGGAACCGAATAATTAATTATGTCAAATAAATCTATTGAGATTTTCACCTTTTTAATTAGGTCATATAGCCTTTTTAGCTTATTTTCTCATTCAGGAGTTTTTATCTTTGGACCAATAGGCCTACCACGCTTCAAGCGTGTCTTTTGAACTAATAGGCCTACCCTGCTTCAAGCATGTTATGAATTAATATCAAACCTATTTGGAGCATTAGCAGTTGATATATATGATATAATTATCCTTTTTGTCAGTAAAAACATTTGATAATTGATTGACTAATTATGTAAATGAATTATCCTTTGAACTTCCAGTTCACATTCTTTTGTACGAGAATCAAGACAAATTAATTATAATTCATTTAAACTTATATATTTTTCCAATTGTTTTCTTTCTCCCCCTAATGTTGGAAAACCTTATTCATCAAAGTGACAGTCAAAAAATCGAACTGTAAATAAGTCTCTTGTTGGTAGTTCAAGATATTTTATTATTGAGGGAGAATCATATCTAACATATATTCTCAATCGTCTTTCAGGACCTATCATAGTCCATTTTGGTGGGAAAGTTGGAACATATACACCACACCTAAAAACTCTTACATGGGAAATATTAGGTTACTGACCAAAAACCAATCACATAATATAGTATTTGTGATAACTTGTTGGCTTGATGCGAATAAATACTGCAACATGCAAAATTGCATATCCCCATGTAGTCATCGGAAGATTAACTCTCATAAGTAATGGTTTTGCAACCAATTTAAGACATTTTAGTAATGATTCCGCAAGTCTATTTTGAGTATCAACATGTGCTACTAGATGTTCAACTTCAATTCCAATTGATATACAATACTAATGAAAAACATGAGGTGTAATTTCACTAGTATTATAAAAAAATAGTATCTTAATCAGATAATCTAGGAAGTGAGCTCTTAATTGTGCTAATAACTTTACAAATGCTTGATTGCAAGTTGATAATATAAAAATATGTGACCATCTAATTGATGCGCGAATTAAAACCATGAAATATCTAAATGATTGATATGGTGGGTGTATTGTGTATGCGCCAGGGATGTTACATATTGGAGCACAAATATCACCATGTATTCGTTCTGAAAATGAGATGACTCATTGTGAACGCATAGTACATGAAAACTCATTGGTTTGAATTTTTATTTACCCTTAAGTAGCTATCCATATGAGTTTTTCAATCTTTATGTTTTACATCATAATAGATATAGATGACCCAACTGATCATGCCAAACAAGGAATTCATTTTGATTCTTTTGGTTTACCATGACATGCAGTTTAATTGTACTAATATATGCGTAGTACAAATCATCCAATTGATCATGCCAAACAAGGCATTCATTTTGATTTGTAAACTTCTGCTTTACCATGACATGCATCTTAGTTGTACTAATATATGTGTAAACCATAAGAGAAGGTTAATAGTTTCTCCATACACATCCTTTTTTATTCAACTCAGTTCTAGTGATATAAAGATATTTCATATCTTCTCCATCGTTTGTCTCAATATGATATCCATTGAGACAAATATTCTTTAAACTTAATAAGTTTCTATTAAACTTCTTGCTAGAAGTATGGTAGTTCTTCTAGAGCCTTCAAATATATTTGTGGTACTATAATAATGCTAACATTGACTTCTCGCATAACCAAACAAGAGAAAAATGTATTACTCTTGAGAATTGTATGAGTTGTTACACTATCAATAAGACATATATCCTCATCATTGATGTTAGTGCCAACATTCATTCTTCATATAAACATAAATATTAATATTAGATATTACTATGTAAGAGGAGAAGAAGAATAAAACATTTAAAGGATTTTATTGATCAAGAAAAACTTATGTATAACCAAAATGAAACATGAGACAAATATAAAGTATTTTCTTAAAATTAAAACATAATGTGAAAATCTATTTTTTAACACTCCTATCACCAATGAGGTGGTCAATGCTTCCATTTGGTTTAGCAAAGAAAATAACAATATCAAGATGAGTAGCATCCATATGGCCATAATCATAATCACCATCTTCATAAGCAAAGTGTTTCTATGTTCTTTTTCTCATTTTTTAAGATGCAAGATGCTTTAATGTACGACAAGTGCAACTCAAATGGCCTTTACCACCACAATGATAACATATACTTTCATCTCATTTGCCATTATTTTCACCTTTTTCTTTTTCTTTTTCACACTATTGTTCCGCTTTTGTTGATAAAATATCTTTTTGAAATTTTCTTTATGACCATGCCCACAATCATGATCCCTAGCATGACCACAACCACAACCAAGTCCATGACTATGACCATGAAAATATAAATCAGAAATAATGTTGCATTCACTTTTGAGAATGAACCAAAACCAGTTGAGCGGATCTCATGATTTTTCATCAAAAGCTTTAGTGTTTTGTTCAATCATACAAAGGCATGAAATAAACTTATAATATTTGTGAGATCTCTTTTTAGAATATTGTTGTAGCAGGAGTAAATTAGTTGCTCAGATGTTTTATTTTTTTCTTAAATGGTATCACTAAGACCCATTGCATCTAAATGTATTTCAACATTTAATATCCAATATTAGTAATTCTTCCTTATAATATCAAGGGTTATAAATTCAAATTTTGCAATGTTTGGAATGTCTAAAACTAGCACATAAAATAATAATAATAGTGTACCGTCCTGGTCGTCCAAGGCCCGACCCGATTCATGAAAGTTTATGGGCCTAGTTGATATTTTATTAAGATATCTTTATATGAGATATTTTGGTCAGTCGGTTAGGATTTGTATAACTGTTTTGTCTATAAATAAGATATTAACCCTCAGGGTCAGAGGACGGGATTTTCTGACCTCAGTGTATTCTTTATTTCACGTTAAGTTAGACAGATTCTTAAAATTTTGTCTTCGGTACAAAATATTCAATTTTTGACCAGAACATTTGGCGCCCACTGTGGGGTCTCCGTAAAACAGATTCCCAAGCCCTATTAACAAAATTCCCAGGCCCTATCAACAAACAAAGCGACCACCCTGGCGAGAAAACCCTGATCCAGAGGCGGGAAATCACGCCAATCACGCTCAAGAAGACGTTCCACCAGAACCCATCACCAAAGAATTGCTACAACCTCATCGACCATGAAAGCGGATTTGTATCACCTCCCCCACGCCGCCGTTCAACGACCACTATCACTGATGAAATTTCGTCCGCCACAAAACGCGCCAACAAACCCCAAATTGTGACTCCAAAACACAAATCGATCACAAGCATGTGGACCATAAAAATTTTCCCAACACCTTCCAATCCGTGTTAGCCATCCTTGATGCTTATCCAATTGCTTTCGAGACCTGTTATCGTCCTTTTGGATGCTGAAGCCCAAATTCATTGTGGTCATAAACATCAACCGTTGGGTCTCCACTGTAGATCCTTTCGCCATTGCACTGTGCACCGTTATTCTCTGCTCCAACCACTGCACGAGAGGAAGGGGCTTTCGTTTTTTGCTCCAAAAAAAAAGAGTCCCAACAGAATTCACACAAAGATTTCACTAATAGAACACTCCCGAACATCATCGTCGTCTCCCATCTTTCTTCAACCAATAACAACAACAGTACTCACTGTAACACTTACTGCGACACCCACTTCATCCATCTCAAATTCTGATGAACTTCGCCTGGTGGTGTGTCGACAGTTGGGGCTCCACACGACCAACATCGCACAACATCAGGATGGCGTCGTGACCGTGATCGAAGGCAAAGTGGTTTTTTGAACCAGTAGAGTAGGGTTCGTGATCATGGCTGCAGAAATTAAGGAAAGTGGAGAAGAAAACGCAAATGGAATCACGTGAAAGCCTCAACGCGGAGTGGTGGTAACATATTACAAAATTTAAGATATTTAATATCATTTTAACAAATATAAATGCTTTACATTAATACCATTTTTCACCCACCTTAAATATTTTGGTTCTTATTTTAAAATTATTTGTTTAAGAATATTGTTATAAATTATTTTAATATTATTATCTCAACTGTTACTTTTAAAAATGTCTCTTTTATAAGCAACGTGTTACTTTTAGGTTAAAAATTATTTTATATATGAATGTTGATTAGTAAATATGTTTTCATATGTATGTTGAAAGATTGTTATATTCGGTATGGTTATGGTAATTACTGATTAAATTTTTCGTTACTCACATTAAATAAGGATGTACTTTAACTATGTTTTAAGCAACTAACTGATTATAAATTTCAAATAAAACACTGAGCTTTAGAGGATGTACGGTGTGAAGGATCTAGCCCACAAACATTTGTGTTGAAATTAAATAATTATTATTTGCAAGATGTTTTGAATTTAATTTATATACATTTATTTATAAATAAATTTATTTCGATGAATATTATCATTGTTATATATAATTTCAGTTATATCTATGTGGATTAATCTTCATTTTGTAGTTGTATTCAAAGTTCATTCATCATATTTTATTCGACTAACCTCGAGCTCAGCTCGGGGGTGCATTCCCCTGTGGGAACCCACCGACTCCACCAGCTTCAGTGAAAAATACCTCCTCCACCAGCTTCAGTGACTTAACTGTGGCGAAGAATGGAATGAAAGGAATCAAAAGAGAAAATGGGGTTTTAGCACAGGTGAAAGGAACGACCTTCAGCGAAAGAAGAAGAATTTCATAGAAAGAGGAAGAATGTCCGCTTATAATTGCAATGCCACTTGAGTTTTTCTGCAACACAACATAATTGTTGTATACTCTTCATACCAAAAATAACCTCCATTCTCTCACACTTTGTTCAAACACATGCTTATGTGGACTTTTAAAAAAATTAATCTCTCACTTCCACGATAGGTAGTGAGAGAAATTGTCAAATGTAAGATGTTAAAATATCATTTCTCAAACCTAAAACCACAAAATAGGTTTCCTACCCAAAACCACACATGTATGTAATGGAAAATCAAATTTAAAATTACAATTAATAGATGACACATTAGCGTGTCAAAAATAAGTTAAAAATATATGTTGAAATATTATTTTCGAAAAAAAAATGAAGAAGGAATAGAGCGAAAAAAATTATTAAAATTATAGTTTTTTAATTATTTAATTAAAAAAGTAATCAATTATATATATTTGTTTTGTTGGGATTTATAGTAAACCTATACTATTTTCTGAAGGTTTATAAATAAACTTCTGACACTTAACGGAGATTCCGTAACTTAAATCCATTACTGGGTTATATCAACCTCCTATAAATAAGCTCTATAAAATAATTTTTTTAGTATATAATCACCGTAATGATTTTTATAATGTATTTTATTCGCTATTGCAACAGTTTAGAGAAAAATTATTTTAATTAATTATTATTTTACAAGATTATAATATGAAATAAAGATTTGTGTACTCTTAGATAATAGTTAAAGATTTATTTGACGTGCGTAGATATTTATACGTTTTTTTAGGATAGTTTTCACCATAGAAAAAGAGTTTTAACAAGGGTAAAAATCTCTTTTAACATACATTTTAAATTTGTTATAATGTGAGTTGACACTAAAAACTAAAATTTTTAATGTTGATTTGAACAATGGTTATATATGTAGTCGTGTATAGAATCGTCATTGGATGTTAACATAATAGTTATGAATATAATCATTATCATATATTCACATCTCATCATTTAAATGTATGTGTTATCGTATGTCATAGAAAGAGAGTTGCAGATGCACATAGAGTGTTGCAGACGTGTGAGTGTTTAAACATGTCCATGATGTAACAACAGGAATACAGAGAAGCCAATACATAGACTAAAGAATAAAAACAAAATTAACGGATTATGAGCTTTTGGGCGTGCAAAGCTTCCGCTAAGTGTGACGACTCAAAGCATGTGGACTCTGCATTTGTAGTGTTAAGATAACCCCCTCAAGTTTGGCATAGATGTTAATCATGCCAAGCTTGGAATTTAGCGTATGAAAAGTGGATGGAGGTGTTGGGATTTTTAGAGTTTTTGAAAATATGAGATATATGAAAGATATATGTGATATGTTATACGAAGGAGGAACATGTTATATTTTATTCATATACTCTCTATCTAGAACAAAATATAACAAAATATCAAAGAATATCAAGTATTAAATATTTACAATATATCACTTCTAATTTAAAATAATAACTAATTTTTAAAACTGAAACATATCTTTAAAACTGAAATATTTCCTATAAACTAATTTAAATAAGAAAAAATATTAAGTAATTAATATTCTCAACATTCCTCCTTACTTAATATCTGTTTATTTAAATTTTATATCTCCATATTTGATTCTTTTGGTGCTTGATTTTGTCATCCTTTTGGGCTTGTAATTATTGCTTTTCTCTTTCTTCCATGGGATCACATATTTCTTCACATTGATAATATTCTTTTTTATTTCTTCTTCTTTCAGCATCATCTTCTTTGTCAATTATGAATTTCATGGCAGTAACATTAGACTTTTGATGAATATTTGAATGTGTACCTCTATCGACTTTCTTCACTTGGACATCAAACTTCTTCAAGATATATTTATCTTCTTTTTTTTTATTTTGATCCTTCTTTTCTACTCTCTTCATTTGTAGTGAATTCCTCCTTCATCAAATCCAACGCAAATCTTTTGTCTTTCATGTGGACTTTGAATGCTTCTAGGTTGTTAGCATTTTTTATCAATAAAAACATTATTTTCAAAGGAGGCCTTATAACCTTTCTCTAACATTTGAGCAACACTTAACAAATTTTGTGTAATATCAAGAACATATAAGACATCAAAAATTAATTTGATATTTGAATGAATTTTAATTGAAATTGTTCTTGTACCTTTCACATCAAGTTGTTCTCCATTCCTAATTCTTACCTTAGAAATATTTGATTTGTTGAGCTCCTTGAAAAGTTCTTTATCATGAGTCATGTGGTTTGTACAACCACTATCTATAATCCAATCTTTTTGTAAATTTTTAGGTTGTAATGCATGATGTTGTAAGAAGTAGTTCTCCCTTTGATTTATCCTCCACAATCTGAACATCTTCTTGAGAATCTTAGGATTTGCATACCTTTTTCAAGTGTCCCAATTGACCACATTTGTGACATTTGACATCTGGCCTCTACCAACACCAGTTCGGTTGATGACCTTTTTTCTTGCAATAGGGACAAAATGGAAAAACATGTGTGTTGTTGTATTTTCTGCTTCTGTTGTTTTTTACTATGAGAGCATTCTCTTCAGTGTAATTTAAAGCACTTTCAACCTCTGCATGATCTTCTATCATCAATCTTTGTTGTTCTCGTGCTTGCAAGGCATGTATCACATATGTCAAGGTAATTGTAGATAAATCTTTTGTGTTTTTTAAGGAAGCAATAAATGCCTCATATCTTTTCGGCACCATCACCATAATTTTCTCAATTAGTCTGGAATCTGAAAACTCTTTTCCTAACAATTTTATCTTGTTGGTAATACCCAACAATTTGTTTGAGTATTCTTTAATTGTCTTTGACTCTTTCATCCTTTGCATCTCGAACTCTCTTATCAAGTTCAAAACTTTCATGCCTCATATCTTCTCGCTCCTTTCATATTTTGCTTTCCAGTATTCCCAAATTTCTTTGGGAGACTTTAGAGTCATGATCCTGGTCATAATCATTTGTGAAACACCTGCGAACAAGCATGACTTTGCCTTTGCCTTTCTCGTCTTTTTGTCTTTGTACGCTTTGATTTGAGCCACGGTGGGATTTTCGGGCAATGGAACATCATCTTCCTCCACAACTTTCCATAGATCTAACCCCTCCAGATATGTTTGCATCCTTACCGCCCATAGATCATAGCTTTCACCATCAAAGAGTGAAATAGCGACGTGTGACATATTTCCTTCCATCCTATCGATAGTAAGAACAATGGCTCTTAATACCACTGTTGGGATTATGGCTTTTGAAAATATGAGAGATATGTTATACGGAGGAGGAATATGTTGTATTTTATTCATATACCCTATATATAGAGTAAAATATAACAAAATATCAAGTATAAAATATTTACAATATATCACTCCTAATTTAAAATAATAACTAATTTCTAAAACTGAAATATTTCCTATAAACTAATTTAAATTAAAAAAGATATTAAGTAAAATTCTCAACAGGAGGTAGGAGTTTAGTGAGGATATCAGCAAGTTATAATAGGGAGAAGCTTTACAATGCTTTGTTGAACTTTTTTCTCGAATGAGATGGCAATTTATCTCTATATGTTTTGTGCACTCATGAAAAACCTAGTTGGAGACAATCTTGATAGCGGAGATATTATCATAGAAGATAGTAGTAGATTGAGAGAGAGGTATACGTAAGTTGTGCATGAGGTTGCTTAGCCATTGCAGTTCACAAATTGGTTGGACAAGGGCACGATACTCTACTTTAGAAGAGCTACAAGAAAAATTTGTTTGTTTCTTCGATTTCCATGATATAGGCGAGTCACCCGAGTAAACAATGTAACTAGTTGTGTTTTCGAGAATCAAGGCAACTAACCTAGTTAGATTCGTTATAGGCTTTGAAGGTGACATTGTTTTTAGCTTGGAGAAATATACCTTGACCAGGAGTACATTTTATATGATGCAGAATTCTGAAAGCAGCTTGATGATGTGTCACAGTTGGGTTAGCGACACACTAACTTAGACGATGAACATCATATGTAATTTCATGGCCGGTGTTGGTGAGGTAGATGGGCCTCTCTATCAATCTTCAAAAAGTAGTAGGGTTGTCTATGGGGTTACCTTCAGAGGAAATTTTGCTAGGGAAATTCATTGGTGTGCTGAAAGGGGCTGCACCAAGCATTCTTGTTTCGTTTAGAAGATTGATAAGTGTCAAGAATAAGTAAATTTTCCATTTGAAATTGACACTTACATGTATCAAATGGTTCTATTTATGTAAAACAAACTTGATTAGCTTAAGATACATAATGATGTAGTGAGAATGAGAATTTTATGAATTCTAATGATATTTTGCTATTTTGCAGTGAATATAAGAGAAAATAACAAGTATGCATTTGAGCCACAATACTTGAGTTGAGCCATGAAAGTAGAAAAGACATAACAACATATTTTAACTTTCTGACTGAGCACAACAAATGGAGTTGAGCCTCATGAGGAAACCTTCTTGGCAAGGAAATATGGCGCACAAATTCATGAGGTTGAGCAGTCAAGAAACCCTCCCAAGAGGGAAAGGTCAAGTGCTAAGCACTAGGACAATGGACTAAGCTTAGAAGGAAACCTACTTGTGAAGAAACCCTTGTGACTGAGCACCAAAAGTTGGGCTGAGCACCGTCCAAAAATTCCTATAAATAAAGGCATCATGTCTTCATTTTAAGCATTGAGTGAAGGCTCAAATATACAGTAGTAGAGTAGGAATGAGTTTGTGAGGTTAGAAAGACTATGTTCTAAATGTAAATACTATATGTCTAGATGTTGCTGGATTCGTATTGCATCATTCTACTCCATAAGTAGTTGATTTCTCTGTGGCAATATCAATGGAGTAATAATCTTCTTATTCTTTCTTTCCATTTATGCAGATTATATCTTAGATGTTTATACTTTCCTTTGAATTGGTTCATGCTCAATGCTTGTCTCGGGGTACGCCTTAGAACATGATGTAGTTGTTGGAAGATCCTAGGGATGGGATTTCAGCAGCGAAACTAACTAATTCAAAACCAGATTAAACCAGTTATCAAGGATGGAATTGTGCATTTGGCCCCCAATGTTCTAACTCTTAATGTAGGTTTTAGGCAGATCTTGTGTCAAGGAATTGAGTAAGCTGTTTAGACTTAGATAGGCACGACCAGAGGGATTTACGTGTTCTTGGCTTTAGAGAACATGGAAAGTAATATCCATCACCAAGATTATCTTCAAACATGAGGGTATATCTAGTTAAGTTGAATAGAGATCTGCAGCCTTGGAGCAAATCTCTAAGATTGAACCTCCATAAGGTTACTAAGTAATCTCGCTACAAGAGGAATCTACATATGGTTACTTAGAACTTTATCTTGGATCAATTAATTATGCATATGCGAATTAGAAGTATTTGAAGGTTGTTGTATTCATTGAATCTATCATAGTTGCTTGTAGACATATAAACTAAATCTAACCTCCAATCCGCTCAATCTAATTACTACTATTTATATATCTACATATACTCTTTATCAAAATCCATAAATCAAATTACCAATATACTTGCTAAATCCTCATGGATATGACACTTGTTGATACTACTACGCACCAGTGTACTTGCTGGAAAATGGTTGTTGAGAAACAATCATCAAGTTTTTGGCGTCGTTGCCCGGGATTTAGTTCAAGTATTTGATAGATCCAACCATTCTTGTTGTGAATATGTGCATACTTTGTAAATATCATATTGTATAGCTTGAGTTTTGCATTTTGTGAAGTCTTAACTTTCATTTTTTGATTTGCTTTCACATAAATCTCAAACAAGATGTAAATTTAAGAGAGATATGTTCCACTTTCTAGTTTGAAATTTTGTGTTTTGTGCTAGTCAAAAGAGATCTCGTAAAGGACAATAAAGAATCACCAATCCTCTGAAAATATGCAGAACGGTTCTGCTATAACAATTGCTGAATGAAGAAAAAAAATTTCTGCATAAAGTCTACTATTTAGTGGCGTTGGACCATTTCCTAATGATGAAGAGATTAAGATTTGCTTAGAGGAGTCAGGTCATGCAAAGAAAAAGAAAATTTCCATAGAGAAATACTAGGTCACACGAGGGCTAGGTTGAACGTGTGTTTTATGAATGAAAAAGGAGAAATTCGAAAAATCAAAAAAGCAGGGATTGCAAAAAAAAAAAAGGAAAATGGTACTTATTGTTATTCATTAAAAAAATCTCAACACTTATCTGAGGTTTTTAGGAAAACCCCTACAATTTACTAGAGGTTGAACACCTTCCATTACTCATATTTATTGTTGGAGGTTATTGTAATATTTGTTAGTAAACTTGGATTAAAACTAACACTTTTTTGTAGTGGTTATGCGTTCAATAAATAATCAATATAAACAATATGATCAAAATTATTTAAAGTACAATATCTTCTCCTAATAAAAAATAAATTAGAAAAACAAAAACGATTGAAAGCAAAGAACAATGAAGGTACCAATAGAGATGGCAAAGCAATCAATGGAGTGATCGCAGAGTAATGACAAGCAATCGTGGAGGTAGTGGATGATGATGTAATTGCAATGGGTACTCACGATGGTGACACTACTAGTCATAGTGGCAGGCGAAAGAGGACCAAGGAAGAGAGACAAAAGAGAAAAATTAAAGGAAAACAAAGACGAGGTGTCTTATGCAATACAAAAACAGTTAAAAGTATATCCTTATAATTGTCGGCGTATAGCGTTATCATGTTTCACACTATTGTTTGCATCATTCTTTCATTCAAAATATCTAATACCTTAGAGCCAAATGAAAATAAAAATATTAGAAGGTAATCTTACCTTATTTCAGTAGTGCCAATAGCAAATTGTTTGGGAATAGTTTAAGTATGACTCAAATCCCATAGAATAAACAAAGTTAAATATTATATAAAAATAAATATTCATAACACTATTGCTTTAAAGTTTTAGAGATAAAAGTGGTGTCAAATGTCTTATATATGTAAAGACTAATATCATATAACTATATAGAACCATAATCTCTCGATACAATCTATCACATGTAAATATAAATATGTAAATGAAAATATTAAGTTCTTTCTTTTTCCACAAGTGAAGTGTTAATATCGTACTTGTCATGTCAAAATGGATAAATATATATTAATATTACGTCTTGCATGATGATGTAAGAATTCATTGTAATCTTTTTGTAAATACATACATACGACTTCGATTTATCAGCTGTAATTTTTTTCTATCTTCTATTAAATATTAAAAACATATTTTGTTATTTAAAGATAATTTTAATATATTTTAAAATTTTAAAATTAATAATTATTTGTATATTTTAAAGACATAACAGATAGATAACAGAAAAACAAATCAGTAAAAAATTCAAACTCTACGCATACATGTATGTGTTCAGTTTATTTAAATGTTTTTTTAACTTCGAAATATACTTATAATTAAAACAAATCCATGTATATTTTTTTTGTTTTAGAAAATAAATGAATTAACTGTATTAAATTTGTTAAAAAGATATTAATAAGGACTTGTAATATTTTTCTTGTCAAGTTAAAAAAAGCCCAAATATTATTTTTGAACACCAAACAAACATTGTTTTGAGATGAAGCTAATCCACAAGTTCTAAAGAAACAACACCAAATAAATAAAAGTCAAAACAAGGTAGAAGCCTTGGTGAGGGACTTAAGAGTAATACTAGGACCAAACCCAGATTGCTTAAACTCAAACTCAAACGTGTCGTATCGTAAGAAGAGGTCCACCAGAAACAACCTGCACAGCAGCACCACCAGATTCTTCCCCGCACACTGCTTATTACTCACCGAAGCCTCCTCTGTCTCCTTCCCATTGGACCACAGCACGTGTTTCAGCATCTTCTCCCCTTCGCCCACAAACCTACGCGCAACGAAAACCTCCGCATCCTCGAATATCCTAGGATCCTTCGTCGCGAACGGCTGGTATCCGAACAGCATCTCCCCCTTCTTCACCTCGAACGACGCGTCGTGGCTACGCACCACCATGTCCTCCCTCGCGCGCCCGTACTGGTACGGCACCACAGGTTCGATCCGCAACACCTCGTAAACAACGGATTTCACCAACGGCATCTTCTCCAGCGCGTTTAACGTCACTCCTCCTTCTGCGCTCACCACGCGCCGAACCTCACTCGCGAGGTCCGCGTGGAGTTTGTCGCCGGCGAGGCCCACCCACTTCAGGAGAACCGGGAACTGGTTTTTGAGCCCGCCGTAGGCGTTGAAGCCCGCGGTGAAAACCACGTTGTGGCAGGCCTCGTTCCGGTCCAGGCCCAGCTTCTCGGCCTCGTCGAGGAGTGTGGTCGCGTGTGTTTTGAAGGCGTCGTAGAGAGTGTTGTAACCGGACTTTGTGAGAAACGCGGGGAAGGGGAAACTGCGGATGACGAAGTCTTCGACGTAGTTGAAGATTTTGGGGAGACCAAGCGTCGCAAGTGGGGCCAGTTGAAACAGAAGCCACGTGTCCACCAGCTTCGGTCCCTGAAAACAAAATAGGATCCTGTTTAAACTTTGTGGGTATACGGATCGACCCGTTTTATGTGTGTATTCTGATAAAAATGCACCGGTTTTGTTTTGTATGAAGGAGACAAACATTCTGCACTATGAATGGAAATTGACAAGAGTAAAGGCTTATCTTCTCATAAAATTTTCTTTAAACAGCTCTTTAGAGAAAAAAAAGAGACTCTAACTAAAAGAAATATATATATATATATATATATATATATATATATTAAATTATATTATTTTT
>Ga0209589_1003384_pt1 | contig 27854 bp, 18 predicted proteins | sample CowpeawhiteBW_FD_187525 | JGI IMG/M metagenome (GOLD analysis project Ga0209589, IMG submission 187525) | Root nodule microbial communities of legume samples collected from California USA - Cow pea white BW (SPAdes) (version 2) | ecosystem: Host-associated > Plants > Roots > Nodule | place: USA...
AAAAAAATTCAAAAAAATAAAATAAAAAATTCAAAAAAACCACAAAGTGACACGTGGCACACTCCTGGGTTGACACGTGTACATTTAAAAAAAATTAAAAAAAATTTAAAAAAAATTTAAAAATTAAAAATAAAAATAAAAAAAATTCAAAAAAACCACAAAATGACACGTGGCAGTCACTGTTCATGGCCGTTAATGATTTAAACGGTATTAGCAAAAAATGACCTAATTGAACATAATTGACGAAAATTAGGACCTATTTGAACACAACACCAAAATTAGAACTTATTTAAAAAAACTTGACAAAAATTGAAATAAAAAGGTATTTTAACCCAATTTAAAAATGTTACAATGCTCAATTAAAAGTGAATAAAAAAAAAGTTCAAAATATTATTATGCAATTGATTTTAGATTTGAGAAGCAACGTGTCAGATGAACGCTGAAAATTGTGTTTGGTTTTGGACCTTATTCAAACAAGAGCAATTATGGGCTTGACGGTTGTTACAAGACACTAAAAATGTAGCGGGAATGTAGGTATTAGTGTTGGAGAATGTCGGAGAGGGAGGAGGAAACCGGAAAAATGTCGGAAGATTTGAACGCATCATCAAAGTGCAAAAACGTGTTGCCGTACGAGACCCCGGACCTAAACGAGCACTACAGTGTGGTGGATGAGGTGCTGGGAGAAGGGCGCTTGGGCACCACCTACGTCTGCACCCACAAGGAGACAGGGAAGACTTACGCCTGCAAAACCATCCCAAAGGAGAAGCTGAGCAAAGAAGATTACGATGATGTGTGGAGGGAGATTCAGATCCTGCACCATTTGTCGGATTACCCCAACGTCGCAAGGATGCAGGGAAGCTACGAGGACAAGTTTTCGGTGCACATTGTCATGGAGCTGTGTGCTGGGGGTGAGCTTTTTGACAGGATCATTAAGAAGGGGCATTACACCGAACGAGAGGCTGCCAAGTTGATGAAGACAATTGTTGGGGTGGTGGAAGGGTGCCACGCTCATGGGGTTATTCATAGGGATCTCAAGCCTGAGAATCTCTTGTTTGATACTGTCTCCAGGAATGTCACCCTCAAGGTCGTCGGTTTTGGTCTCTCTGTCTTCTTCAAGCCAGGTTCCATTCATCTCTTATATTCAATCCAATTTTATAATGAATGCATTTGCGTGTGAGTTTCTCAATCAGAGTCATCAAATTACCTCCCATCAATGTAAGTATGTGCAGTGTTAATGCAACAGGTGAACACATATTAGCGTGAATCAACTTCAACACATTGTTGCTTTGCCCTTGGGTTTAGCTGCATGATTACCCTTGACAAGTCTTCAGTGCACAAAATTTCCAACCTCTCAGAGTAGGATTTAGAAATGTTCCCCAAATGTCTATCTATGTCTAATTTACAAAATAATGATGCATGGTTATGGTAAACATAATAACAACAGGATTAATGTAAAATTTAGAATCACAAACAATGGAATGTAGAAGAACTCATCTCTATCTATCAGAGTTTTGCGCAATGCCGTGCAGCAAAATCTATCTAATAAGACAATAATTTCATCGTTATAGAAAAATATGGTGAGCACTAAGTGAAAGTACAAGATATATCATAAACTCACTATGCTAATGTAATTAAAACTATCCATCATTTAATTAACAAAATATAATGTTTTTTTGTAAATTTTGGTGTACCAAACTCTTTCCACGATATATCTCCTGTCATAGTTGTATACATTCTGATGATCGAAAATTAGATCGTTTGGTGAACCAACCGTCTTGTTCATACATTCTTTTGAGTTAGTTTTCTGTTATAATTCAGACTAACTTGTAACTGTTTTCTGCTCCTATATGAGGGAGTGTTGAGCAACAAATAAAAGTAAGCAACTTAATGATTATTTTGCTTTCTTCATTAATTCTGAATAACTTGCAAAGAGTCCTTTCATTTCTATTTGTGTGTTTTATTTTGTCTTAAATGGGTTTAATTTGATTTACCCATTTGCAGTTCTTTCATTGTCATTGGACACAATTTGGCACTTGGTGCAAAACCATCATTTTTCATAATTAATATTATTTAACTATCTAATTCTAATTTACAAGTTTCTGATACACATTATATGTCACATTATTTTAATTTTCATCGATGTTATATAAGTTTTCCTTGGTCATTTAACCATCTCCCTGTACTTAGTATGCGTGTATGATTTATGTAAAACAAGCAACTACCGAACACACTCTTACCTTTGCCCTTTTTCTTGTTTCTTCTCAGGACAAACCTTTAGTGATATAGTAGGAACTTGCCACTATATGCCCCCTGAGGTGTTGTGCAAGCACTATGGACCAGAAGTGGACGTATGGAGCGCTGGTGTTATCCTATACATCTTACTCAGTGGGGTGCCACCTTTCTGGGCTGGTAACGATTCTAATGTTTACTGTTTATTTCTTGGACTGACTCTATATACGATTTAGTCTTCTAGTTGTTATCCTCATTGGGCCTGAATTGCTTTCACTGTTTATATTACCTTCAGAGACTGAACTAGGAATTTTCAGACGGATTATAAACGATGAGCTTCAGTTTGTTTCTGAACCGTGGCCAAGTATCTCAGAAAGTGCCAAAGAATTGATAAAGCAGATGTTGGTTAAGGACCCTATGAAAAGAATTTCTGCTCATGAAGTCTTGTGTGAGTTTCTTGAATACTACTTTTAACTGAATTTTCATGTGCTATTTGTGTATGGCAGCTTAGAATGTCATAGCTTGGTAAAAGATATAACAAGCATGGAGTCTTGTATTCTCAGGTCACCCTTGGATTGTTAATGATAGTGCTGCCCCGGACAAACCTCTGGATCCTATTGTTTTGACGCACCTAAAGCATTTTTCAACAATGAATAAACTTAAGAAGATGGCATTACGGGTATGTTTGGCTATCATTATACGCCTTACCCTTTTCTGTTTGATTTCAACAATGATATTAAATTTTTCTTGAGATTTTTGTTTACTTGTTGAATGGGATAATTTCATAACTTGTATGTGGCTTAAGAGTAGCATTTGCTTTTTAATAAGTATGGACTTCTTGATCATTTCCACATAATAATTTGTTCTGAAATTCTATAAGCCAATATATCGGATTGTAGTATAAGGGTTGTGATGATGATGAATGTATATTACATAAGAAAATAAGGGTAGCTAAATACCTATGTGATGCCAGTTAGTTATTTATTTAAAGTTATATATACAGAATTGCCATTTTCTATGAATTCATCTCTATCATAGTAGAACTTTCTCCATTTGATGGATATTTTTATCATTTGTTAGGTTTCTGTTTGTTCCAGTTAATGATTATTAAATCATTTATATATTTTCTTTGTTTCAAAATAGCAATTCATATGAACTTTATAAATTTTATATGCTCTGTCCCTTTTTTATACAGTCTGGTTGCGCTAACACATCTAAATATTGTTTTCAGGTCATTGCTGAAAGACTTTCAGAGGAAGAAATAGGTGGATTGAAAGAGTTATTTAAAGTGATTGACACAGACAACAGTGGGACAATAACTTTTGAGGAACTGAAGGAGGGTTTGAGAAGTATGGGCTCTAATCTCGTGGAATCTGAAATCAAATCCCTTATGGAGGCGGTAGGTAGATTATTTTTATTATTATTATTATTATTATTATTATTAATATTATTAATTTCAGAGAATGTGTTTTTAGTGTTATTTCAAATAAGTTCATAAAAATTCTGCTTCTAATGTGTATTTTGAGTTGGGTGATCATTCATTGCCTTCTCTTATTAACTTTGGCAGGCTGATATAGACAACAGTGGAAGTATAGACTATGGTGAATTTCTTGCTGCTACACTGCACTTGAATAAGATGGAAAGAGAGGAGAATTTGGTTGCTGCTTTTTCCTATTTTGATAAAGATGGTAGTGGCTACATCACCATTGATGAGCTTCTGCAGGCTACCAAGGATTTTGGCCTTGGCGATGTACATCTAGATGAGATGATCAGAGAGATTGATCAAGACAATGTAAGTTCCTGTAATTGTGTTTATATTTTCGCTAGTACTTGCTGATGTGATTGTTTGTTGCCAGTGTTTAGTTTCTCTAACACTTGTTGATTCCATTTTTAGTTTTACCAAAAAAATTGATGATATTACATGAACTCACTACCTGTGAAATTAATGAAATAAGTATTCGCTTTCTTGATTCTTTTAGAAGCCAGCCATCATCATTACAGATATGGGATGCTTTTGGAAAGTTAAAGTAGAATGAAATTTGTGTTTATACAAAATATGATCGTGGATTCTTAAAATTAACTCATTACAGGAATAAAAGTCCATCACCATGTCATGTGTTGGGCTGTTACTTGTGATTTGGGTTCCATGTTAAGTAATTGTGCAATACTTTTGGATGTTGCAACGAAGTAAAATTTTACCTACCTCATGTACAATTTTACATGGCTGCACTTAACAAAGTAAAGAGAAAAGGTGATCTAAGTTCTATTTCAGAAACGTTGCCGTTAGTTATATTTTCTTTATATTTGTTCTTTTCTCTGCTTTCTCATGCGAGTAATGGTTACTATGAAATGGAACTAGTTGACTCTACATGAAGTTAGAAGTAATGTATTCCTTTAATTATAACTTCAGTGTAATTTTTATTATTATTCCACTAGATGATATAATTTCCATTTGTATTTCAAAACAACATTTTATATATGATCGCCACACATTGCTTTTGTTTAAGCTCTAAGGATTATCCTGTAGAGTTATCCTTTCTTGTCATGTACTTCCGTAAGTACTCACATTGCCAACTTCTCAATATTTTAGTGGTATTCAACTATGTTTCTGTTTTTGGATCAACTTTTAAATGATAATAACGTTCTGATAGCAGGTCCTCACTGTGACTGACAGTGTTTGTTTGAAATTATCTTTGAGGCTTTTTTTTCCTTAACTTATGAGGGTTTAGGTCCTAATTGTGTATCTTTCTTTTTCAGGATGGCAGAATTGATTATTCAGAGTTTGCAGCAATGATGAAAAGGGTTGATCCGGATGTTGGTAGAAGCAGAACCATGGATGGCAATTTGAACTCCAATATTGCAGATGCTTTTGGAATGAAAAACTCTTCCTCTTTATATGCTACCTGATTTTTTTTTTTTTTTGTACAGTTAGGACCAATGATGGTAGAACAAAAGTGATAGCAAAATTTTCCTACCGCGTGGTTATAATATGTTTTATGTTTGAACTTTATTTACCTTCTGGAGCAATTGGCTTAATCTCTTTATTTCTTTAAAACATTAGGTGAAGTTGAATATGTTGACCATATATTTATATATAATGTAAATTGGTTTGAATGGTTTGCTTTCACCCAAGAAAAAAGGAAATGTTATGCTATGATTTGCGGAGCCAAGGGAAAGAAAGGATAGAGAAAAGAATGAAGAAAAATTGTTAAAAGACTATGGTTTAAGAACAGTAATGCGACAGAAAAATATCTAATAAAATGTGTTGCTGGTTGTAAGGATGGTAATTTGTGACACCAGGGATAACGATGGATTGGGAATAATAAGTCATAGCTTTTTCAGCCACCCCAAGATGATTTCAGGAGTAAGTGTATGTCCAATGTTCTTTTTAATAATAAAAATAAAATGTCTATTTGCATTCAGGAGTAAGAATAAGTGTATGTCTAATGTTCTTTTTAATAATAAAAATGAAATGTCTATTTGCATTTAGGAGTAAGGATGTATTTGGTTCAGTCCTGGAGAATTATCAATTATCTAACGTAGAAATAAGAATTAATTATTTCTCATCATAATTTTTTTATCTTTTAATTTATTTTGAAAATCAAATACATATTGACTTTAATGATTTTACGTAAGAAAATCAATTCTAATTGATTCTCCAAACACGCACTAAGTGTATGGCTTCTCAATACAATTAATATTTTGGAAGGAAGAACGAAAACATGAAGAGTAAGCAAGCATAAGAAAAAAAGAGTGAAAATAATATTAATAGTGTTAAATGAAAATAAAGTAATTCGAAAGGGAAACCAACCTCTTAACAACTTAATTATTAATGTTTTTGTTATATATATATATATATATATATATATATATATATATTTAAAATACTAAAATATATTATTATATTATTGAAATGAAAATGAGTAGTGAGTGCCTTTTTATTTTGAAAGATTCCAAAGTATCATTTTTTAAAATACAATAAGATCTATTATTTTTGTTAAGATTTTTTATTTATTTATACAATTCCTTCTCCAATAAAATATTTTAAAATTTTAATTTTCATTTATAACATTCCATTTAATAATGTATTACTAGTAAATAAAACATCTTATATTTGATAATTATAAAATAGTAGAGAATAACATATAATTATTCTATTATAGTTATCCTAAGAGATGTACCGAAATGGAGGAGGTATATATATAAACAAACCAAAGAAACTAAATAGGATTATAAAAGGCATAAGATTATTCCAAAAGATTATTAAAAAAAAAAAGGAATTTTAAGCTTATTATTAGGAGTGTCAAAATGAGCTGTGATCTGCGGATCAGTCTATTAACCTGTCAAAACAAGGGTAGTCCGGATGCAATTTTTAACCATTTACAACAAGAAAAAAGTTAGCACGGTTTTTTTATATTTGATAGGATTTTTTTTTATAAATTTGTTATAAAATATCGTAAAAAAAGATTTTTTCTTGTCATTTTTTCTAAGAATTTTAATTGGTAGGTAATTTCTTCAGGGATAATTATTTTTTACAAAATTATAAATTTTACAAGTATTTCCTACAAAACTTTTTTTTTAAAAAATGTATTGAGCAAAATATTTTACAAAATAATTAATAGCAATTTCTTTGAAATTATTTTTCATAACATAATTTATAAGTATTTTCAAAGAAAAACATTCAAAACCAATATACGTATTTTTAATAGTGTAAAGAGAAAACAAGGTGATTTTATGAAGGGTTTATTATAAAGATGATGGTTTTATATAGATGATTTAGTTATTATAAATCTATTTATAATTTAAACTTTTTCTTATTAAAATATTATAATATTCACTTCTTATGAAAACTACAATTACTCTTAAACTATTTTTTAGTTCATACATCATTCTTTCATCCTTTTCTAATTTTATACATCCTATTTATATTTCTTCCATGAAACGCAGTCTTAAAATTAGTTGTGATGAGATTACTTAATTTTCTGAAAAGGAATAATATTCATCCCACATTAATTTTATAAGCTTTATAAGTTCAAGCAAAGTTAGAATGAGAAAAGGAAAATATCAATTAAAATGATTAACACAAATAAAAAATTAATTTAAAGAAGTGTTGTTATTTTCTAAAATATTAGGTAAAATGATTTATAAAGAAAGCATAATGTCAACATTTACTTAACTCTGTTAACAGAGTTGAGATATAAATATGCTTTTCTTGAACCCAATATATATATATATATATATATATATATATATATATATATATATATATATATATATTTATAAAAGTATATGATTATATTTATTTAATGAGAGTGTATTTATGATGAATGTAGGTGAGAAAATGGTTTTTGCTGCCTATAAAGCGAGGTAAAGTTAAAATTGATTTTGGTTTTGGACCTGATTCAAACGACAGGAATTATTTATGGCCGTGACAGTTGTTACAAGACACTAAAAAAGTGGCATGGTGATCGTGGGAATTCAGTTGGGTATGTACGTAACGTATGAGTGTTGGAGAGTGTTGGAGATTGATGGAGATGGAGATGGAGATGGAGGAGGAAACTGAGAAAATGTCGAAAGATGGGAGCGCATCAAAGTGCAAAAGCGTGTTGCCGCACGAGACCCCGGACCTGAAGGAGGACTACATTGTGGGGCAGAAGGTGCTGGGAAAAGGGCGCTTGGGCACAACCTACGTCTGCACCCACATGGACACAAGGAAGACTTACGCCTGCAAAACCATTCCAAAGGCCAAGCTTTTGTGCCAAGAGGAGTACGATGATGTGTGGAGGGAGATTCAGATCCTGCACCATTTGTCGGAGCACCCCAACGTGGCAAGGATACAGGGAAGCTACGAGGACAAGTTTGCGGTGCACCTTGTGATTGAGCTGTGTCGTGGGGGTGAGCTTTTCTATAGGATCACTCAGAAGGGGCATTACAGCGAGAGAGAGGCTGCCAAGTTGATGAAGACCATTGTTGGGGTGGTGGAAGGCTGCCACGCTCATGGGGTCATTCATAGGGATCTCAAGCCTGAGAATTTCTTGTTTGATACCCTCGCCAGGGATGCCACCCTCAAGGTTATCGATTTTGGTTTCTCTGTCTTCTTTAAACCAGGTTCCATTCGTCGCTTATATTCAATTCAATTTTATAATGCATGCATTTCCGTATGAATTTCTCAATCAAAGTCATCAAATTGCCTCCCATCAATGTTTGTGTAATGGAACGTAGAAGAATTCATCTCTATATATCAGCTAGAGTTTTGCGTGATGCCGTGCAGTAAAATCTATCTAATAAGACAATAATTTCATAGTTGTACAAAAATATGGTGAGTGCTAAGTGAAAGTCCAAGATATATCATAAACTCTCCGTCATCATATGCTAATCTAATTTTAAAACTATCCATCATTTAATTAACACAATATAATGATTTTTGTAAATTTCGGTGTACTAAAACTCTTTCCACGGGATATATCATGTCATAGTTGTATACATTTCGTCTGATGATCGAAAACTATATCGTTTGGTGAACCAACCTTCCTGTTCATTCATTCTTTTGAGTTAGTTTTCTGTTATAATTCAGATTATCTTGTAATTGTTTTGTGCTCCTATACGAGGGAGTGTAGAGCAACAAATAAAAGTAAGCAACTTAATGATGATTTTGCTTTCTTGATTAATTCTGAATAATTTGCAGAGAGTCCTTTCATTTCTATCTGTATTTGTTCTTTATTTTGTCTTAAATGTGTGTAATTTGCTTTATCTATTTGCTAGTTCTTTCATTGTCATTGGACACAATTTGGCACTTGGTGCAAAACCATTATTTTTCATAATTAATATTATTTAACTATCTAATTCTAATTTACAAATTTCTGACACACATTATATGGCACTTTATTTTATTTTTTATTGATGTTATATGAGTTCTCCTTGGTCATTTAACCATCTCCCTGTATTTAGTATGGGTTTATGATTTTGGTAAAACAAGCAACTACCGAACACACTCTTACCTTTGCCCTTTTTCTTGTTTCTTCTCAGGACAAACCTTTAGTGATATAGTAGGAACTTGCTACTATATGGCCCCAGAGGTGTTGCACAAACAGTCTGGACCAGAAGTGGACGTTTGGAGTGCTGGTGTTATTCTATACACCTTACTGAGAGGGCTTCCACCTTTCTGGGCAAGTAATGATCCTAATGTTTACTGTAATTCTCTTCGACTAACAACTGAATTTCTTTGTATATTATTTGATCATATGCTTGTTATCTTCTTTGTGCCTAAGTTGCATTCGATTTTTTATTTTTTTCAGAATCTGAAGCAGGAGTTTACAAACAGATTTTGCATGCAGAAGTTGATTTTACATCTCATCCGTGGCCAAGTATATCAGGAAGTGCTAAAGATTTGATAAAACAGATGTTGGATAAGGACCCCAAAAAAAGAATTTCTGCTCATGAAGTCTTATGTGAGTTTCTTGAATATTAGTTTTAACTGAATTTTCATGTCCTACTGGTGTATGGAGGCTCATTAGAATGTCATAGCTTGGTAAAAGATCTAACAAGAATGGAGTATTGTATACTCAGGTCACCCTTGGATTCTTGATGATAGTGTTGCCCCGGACAAACCTCTGGATCCTGCTGTTTTGACGCGCCTAAAGCATTTCTCAACAATGAATAAACTTAAGAAGATGGCGTTACGTGTATGTTTAATTCTCATTGTATGCCTTACCTCTTTTTGTTTGATTTCAACCATGATATTAATTTTTTCTTGAGGCTTATATTAAAAAATTTGTCGAATGAGATACCCTCTCATAACTTAATTTTGCAAAATCAATCCAAAATTTCAGACATTAATACAGGTAGTACAAAGTCAGGAGGTATATTCCAAGAGGTAGGGGTAGGAATGCATCTTCACTCTTGAAGAATCCCATTATGATAATGAGGCATGGATGAAGAGGTGAAATAATTAAAGTCTATTGAGTCTTATTTATGGTGGCAGTCATGAAGCTTTGTTTTATAAAGGGATCATATGAAGAAAAAAGATACACTCAATCTAGAGAGAGGGTCACCGCCCTAAGATGGGACAGGATTTTCTCCAGTTTTTCTGGAAAACTAATGCATTGTTATATAATGAAATACTTTTGAGACAATTTGGTGGAAATAGACACGAGGTGTCTAATCATGTAAACTCATACTTTTCGCTATTTTTCATTTATGGTGTTGTTTTGTGTATGTCTCGTACTTTGACCCTCATTAGGTGTGAGAGGAGTTCTTTCCCATCACTTCTATATGACATAAAAGTTTCATGTGCCATTTCTTGGAGGGTTAGCTAAATCTGGATGACATTTCATTTAGTTTTTAGTTTGAAAAAATATATATACTAAAGTGTTCTATGAATCCATTTCTCTCTTATATAAGAGTTTTCTGCTTTTGCTGGATATTTCTATCCATGGTAAGGTTTCTGTTTGTTCTAGCGTGATGATTAAATTCAGTTCTATGGTCTCTTTGTTTAAGCATTTCCATTCATTTTGATTTTGGGTCTTTTATAAGGACTTCTAGAAAAGAAAAGAATTAAATTATTTTCTTTATAGGTTAAAATTAGCTTGTGCACAAGTGAAAAATAAAACTGTAGAGAAGTTATTTGAGAGAGCTTCTCCAAATTAGCTTATGCATGCAGAAGTCAATTTCATTTTCTTGCTTCTTATTTTCTCTCAAGCTTGTCCAAACATAAATGATTTGTATGCTTTATCAGTTTTCTGTATAGTATTGTGTTCATATAAGTGGTGCACTTATATTTTACGTTAAAAAATTCTTCAGGTCATTGTAGAAAGACTTTCAGAGGAGGAAATAGGTGGATTAAAAGAGTTATTTAAAATGATTGACGAAGACAATAGCGGGACAATCACTTTTCAGGAACTCAAAGATGGTTTGAAAAGTGTGGGATGTGATCTCATGGAATCTGAAATTAGATCCCTTATGGAAGCGGTAGGTAGATTATGGTTAATATAGAATAGAATGTAACACAAACGGAGGTGTTATGTGAAATAGCTTCATATCTTTTTTGCTTCTTTTGTATACGTTGAACTGGGTGATCTTTAACTGCTCTCTCTTGTGCACTTTGGCAGGCTGATATAGACAACAATGGAACAATAGACTATGGTGAATTTCTGGCGGCTACAATGCACTTGAATAAGATGGAAAGAGAAGAGAATTTAGTTGCTGCTTTTTCCTATTTTGATAAAGATGGTAGTGGTTACATCACCATTGATGAGCTTCAACAGGCTTGTAAAGACTTCGGCCTTGGTGAGTTGCATCTGGATGAGATGATCAAAGAGATTGATCAAGACAATGTAAGTTCCTCTGATCCATAGTACATGCTGATGTCACTGTTGTTTGTCACTCTGCTTAGTTTAACTGAACTTCGTTGTTGAATTCATTTTAGTTTAACAATAAAATTGTTGAAATCACTTGAACACGTTATCTCTAAAATTAGTGAAAGTGAAACATGTTTCTACTTTCTTGTTTCTCTTGCAAGTCAAGCATTAGGATCAAAGACTGCATAAGGATTCCATGTTTACAACTTTTGCTATGTTTTTTAATTCTCATTTCTGCCTTCTACGTTCTGTTAATGCTTCCTTCTGAACCTTGGTCTCTCAGGTCTTTTATTTTAGCTGTCCCAAAATAAGGCTTTTCTTTCTCTGATATTTGAATGAATTTACCTAGGATACTTTTCTTTCTAAAGCAGATAACATTTTTCAGGATGGGAGAATTAATTATGGGGAGTTTGCAACAATGATGAGAAGGGGCGAACCAGGTGGTTGTAGAAGCAAAGTCATGAACAGCAATCATAAAGCTTCATTATTTCCTGGTTTAGAAGTGAAAGACTCATCCTAATATGCTTATTGAGATCTTTAGTGCCGTTAGGAAACATGATATGATAGAAGAAAAGTCATATAGCCAATTTTTCATACACATGACTATTATATATTTTACATTGAAACTCTGTATTCGGTGAAGTCAAATATACACAACATACATACAAGGTAAATTGGCTTTATGTGTTTGTGTTGAGCAAAGAGAAGGGAAATATGATGCTATTATTTTTCAAGCTACAGAATCATGTTGCCTTTAAAATCGGGAGTCCGATTCTTATCTGACTGGACTAACCTAAATTGCTTACAGAAATTTAGTTATAATAAAGTGATTTCTGTTTTGATGTTTTATTAGTGCATAATTTTTAAATTTAAATTTTTTGCTAGATTTTTTTTGTGCTGCTTTTATGTTTGTGCCTTTAAAATTATTTGATAATGTGTTTTCAAAATATACTAATGAATATTGATTTTGATTTTTAAAATGATTTGATAACATTAGATTGTTAATGCTAAGCAGCAGCACTACAAAATTAAACAGAGAATGTGGACTCCAATTTTCATATGTTAAATACTTAAACAAATTAAATATAATCTTACGATTAGTTCTTTGTAAATTTGATAATTTTACAACACTATAATTTATAATTCAATAAAAATTATGTACACACTTAGTATATTTTAATTAAATTTTGATAAAAAGAGCTTAACTGTAAGCTGAAAATATTTATATGATCTACAACTTCTTGGTAAGAATTTATTATTATTAAAACACTTTTCTATTTTTAAAACATCTCATTTTCTAATTTTTCTACAATAATAATTCATCACAAAAAAAGTATTGTTTTTTGCATCTTTTTATGTTAAAAATAACTATTTTGAATTAGGTATTATAACTGGTTTAATTCATCGATCCATGAATAATCATAAATGATCAATATTTAAAATATTACCTACAAAGTAAATTAAATGGATCTGATTTAAACCACTAGATTCACTCATTCTGACATCTATATAAAATAAAATGTGGATAACTAACATCAAATTAAGCAAAGTTAGTATAATTTTAGTTTGAACTCACTTAAGTTTGTTTTAACTGTATAAATTCTCTATAATAATTTTACTTAGACTTGAGTTCATCCTTATTTTGGCTGTTCTAATTTTAGTTAAAATAATATATAAGAATAATTAGTTTTCTGATATACGGTAGGAATATTACCTCTAAAAGGTTGAAATCTAAAAAATATCAAATTACGCAATTTTTTTTTTGTTTCTGTGTAAGGTTTGAATGAAAGAGGTGCAGAGTGTGGCGTGCCTTATTTTCATTTTTTCAATTTCTATTGTTTAAAAAAAATAAAAGTAAACCAATTTAAAAATAATTTTTGGTGAAAATAAAAGTGAGAAAAGAAAAGGATAGGAAAGACGAGAGGATAGATAGGCCTGAGAAGAAGAGACAGAGAGAGAGAGGTCTCTCAAAAATGGCCACTGCCACCGTTTCCACTCTGTGCGCTACATTCGGAACCCATTGCACCATTTCTCACAACCCTAAACCTCTATTTTCTCAACCTTTCAATCTCAATCGTTTTCCATCTCACTCTTACAACCTCACATTCTCGCCTCGCTCACCTCTCGCACCCCTTCCCAAGTCCTCAGAATCCTCGGTGGCCCAAACCGAAACAGAAACCGGTTCGACCGAGCCAGAACCGACCCAGATTGTCTCGGCTAAGGCACCCTCATGGGAGCCCGGTCTCTTCGCAGTCATAATGGTGAGTTCTGATTAATGAATTGGGAGTAGCTTCCTTTTTCTGAAGTTGGGTATGGGATTCCATGACCCAGTGTGGAAAAGTTGCAAGCTTCGGTTTAAAATTGTTGACCCAGATAATTTTTCTGTCCAATTGCACTTGTATTCCAAGATTTGAGGCTGCTAAATGCTTTTAATTATTGCTTATATATTTTTTGGTGCTATTGTAAAGTGGCGGCCATCGATTAAAACAGTTAATTCTGGTTGTTTGGAGTGCTCTTTTTTTGTTCCACTTAAGTTTGCTGGATTGGGTAAATAGGATTCTTTTTTGGGTTTCTGCTAATATTATCTTCTGTTTAGTGTGATTCTGAACTTGTTTTTGCTGCATTGTCTAGGTTGGTTCACGCCAATATATTGTTCACCCCGGGCGAAAGCTTGTTGTTCAGAGGTTGGCAGGTGCAAATGTTAATGATAAGGTGCATAACTATGATAGCTTGTTTACTTCTTAACTTCGGCTGTTTTGGAACAATATAAAGCCTTTTTCTTACTAGGTGGAGTTTGCTACATGGATGAAATGATATTATAATATTCTATTCTGAAATTATCTCTGTAGACAAACCCCTGACTTCTCAATCCATCATGCTGATGTTGTCTGTAATTTTTCTCGGTCGGTCTCCCTCTAGCTCAAGTAATAGGAATACGCTTTAAACTCATCAGCCACAGTTTTGGATCATTCTTAAAACTCTTTCAATGCTTTTTTTTTTCTTTTTTTTTTCTGTCTTCGATTGTATGCATCCCCAGCTTACTACCTATCACTTTCTCCTCAAACATTATTGCTTTTAAAATTTCTGTGATTTGAGCGTGACGGCAGCTGGGTAATAATCACTTGAATAGTGAATATCAGAATAGTGTTTATGTATGCGCAAGTGCATGAATTACAGCATGTCATTTTTTAAGGGCAAAAGACCTTAGTATGTTATTATTATCGATGTAATTGGTAGTCTCAAGAAAATGTATCTGCACCAGACAGACAATTTATTTGTTCATTTATTATATCAAAGTTTTGGCTCTCCAAAGTACAAGATAGATATTTGGAGAATGAAGTCCATTGACTAGTGTACTCATATACATACAAAATTAAGAAAGCTCCATTTCTTTTCCTGTATGATTAATTCTCGTGACAATTTAACTGACTGTAGATTTAGGACCTATTAATGATCTGAACCATGGTTTAGGATCTATAGTTTTAAAGGTTCTGACAGAAAAGTCTGTTTAAGAAACTTGGCCTAAGCTGGGGAAATGAAGTTATTTTTAGGAGTGGTTCGGGGTGATGTTGATGCCAGCTCAAGTGATAATACTACATGAATAACTGCTGTAATTTTCAAAAGATTATTTTATTATTAGTTTAATTTAGTTGTTGGGAACCACAGATTGCCTTGCACAAAGTTTTACTGGTTGGCACTGATACATCTTGCTACATTGGGAGACCAATAGTTACAAATGCTGTGGTATATGCAACGGTAGAAGAGCAGGTACACCTTTTTCTTTTTGTTTAACTTCTCCAGATAGTATTTTTAAAAGAAATCTTCTACCTACCATTTTAATTTTAATGCAGGGTTTAGACCCCAAAGTCATTGTCTTCAAATATAAAAAGAAGAAGCACTATCGCAGAAACATTGGACACAGACAGGTACAACAGTTATGCTTTAACTTGTGCAATCAAATTATTTATCAAATATTTTTCAATTGAAATGTTGGTTTGCATGGCTTGGGAGTGGTTGGGAATTATTTATTCGTATGGGTGAATTCTCTCGTACCTTAGGGGGCTTGAAAATATGAGTCCATATGCTTTGTGTGTGTGACTGACTTCGGGTAAATTATGTTCTTGGCTAGTTATAAGCCATTGTAAGTTACAACAAGCTGTAATACATGCATGAAAATTGTTAAAACGCATTTTGCATCTTTACTTTTCAGTTGTTCTCTTCTATCTAGTTACTTTTCGCGAAGAATTGAATTCAACCAGGGAACAGAATAACAAACCCCTGCAGTTTCTTGGTCTTAATGAGATGCTATTTTTTCATATTTTGTTAACCCTGCTTTTGCTCCATTGTATTGTTGGTGTACAATAGCAATAATGAGGTTTAAACCTAGCCATCTCATGCAAACTATCACCCCACCCTCAGACAGTTTGGTGGAATGATCTGTCCGAGCTTTTGAGGAATGTAGAAGTAAAATGACAAAATTTGGTTATCATGAAAATAACATTTCATGCCTTTGGAACCATAAATTTGGGAACTAAACATCTCCTTCCATGGCAGTCATCACTTCACCATACTTTTTAAGTGGCTATAACTAATTCCACTTATTATACTGAGTGGTGCAACATTACCATGGCATTAATGTTATGGTACTTAAATCATACAGTGACTTGTCCGAAACTGAATAAAAATTAAAAATTCTTGTGACATCTCACCAAATAAAGCTTAGTTGAAAATATGATTTCGTCCCTGTGATTGAAATGCTTGACATTGTGTTGATTTTCAACATGTGACAGCCACATACACGTATACGGATAAATAGCATTATGGGCTATGAGAACTACCCAAAAGTTACTATGGACGATATCAAATCGAAGGATTCTGAATCATGAACATCTGGTGAACTGTCCCTATACTGTAGCTTCTTCATCTCCAATTTTATGCAATCATTCCGCCTTTATTAGTGTTGCTTTAATTAGAAATGTAATTGCATATTGTAATGTTGTATTATTGTAATCTCCCGTTTCCAAATACATTGCTATTTCTTTAGCTCCAAGTCACACGTTCCAATTTTAGCTCATAATGTGCTTTTGTTTGCTTGGAATAGTATTCAGTTTTCTTCCTGCCTTCCATAGAAGAATGGCTGGAAGAAATTTAATTTAAAAATTATAATTAATTGGCTTATCCTCTTTTAATTAATTCCGTTCCTATATGTAGGAAGTAAAAAACTTAAACACACACGCCAAACATGAAATGGTTAATAAGAAAGAAAACTCTGTTCCTTTTGTTTTTCTCTGAGAATAAGAGAGTACGGGAAGGAAATATTTATTGTTTCATTAAGCTGGTTAAAAGAAAGAAAGAAAACTATGTATACAAAACTTTGAAACTTCTTTCTCTATTGTTCTTTTGAAAATGTAGAACTTCCTCTCCTTTCTCGTATGATCTCTGGAAACAGTAATGAATTCAAATTTGTCAATGTAGAACTATTTGGCACATGTCCTGTGGATTTTTCCTTATGTATTATGAATTTTCTGTGTGTGACTGACCCGAAGTGTACTCGAACCATGCAAAAAGAGAAGGGTTAGTAGCACACTTAACCTGATTAATATTTCAAGATCTATTGTTATTTTGGTAATTCTAAAAAGAATTTTACCAAATTAAGAAACTTGCCAGATTTAGTGAGTTTATGCGAAATTTTCTCTACACAAATTAATATTTCTCGTACCAAATTTTAGTAAGCAAGTTCAATGTTGATATTTGCAAGTAACTATATTTTCCTATACTCCCAAAACAACCAGCATGCAACATACAAACATAGATTTCCTACCTCAAATATCAATCATATAAAAATAGGCTCAAATATAAAACGATCGGGTTTTTATATATAATTTATGTGGTGAGGAAGATCCCAATGCCTTTTACTACTATATTTTAATATAATATAATATATAATATATAATGATGACATTGTAAGGAACAATTTTTTATGTTCAAGCTGTTCGTACTCATTTGATAGTATTCTTAATAAGAATACAATATAATTCCTTTGAAAATCGAAAAGTCTTGGAATAAAATGCAATTGGTTCACAGGTAATTTTAGAAATGCTCTGACTTTACTATGCTTAAGCTTCGTCAGCTAATGCAATGACATCAACTACAAAAGTGATTGGCTTTTAGCGATATTGACACAGAATAAATTTTATTATTGAAGTTATGAATGAGGAAAGCAATGGAATGGAACTAAACACCAATTCATTAAGCGCAGATTGCAATATCTGGCTGATATTATACAAACATCAGTCCGTTTCATCCTAAGTTTATACGCAACATTGAGATGACTTCCTGTTGGAGATAGAGCATCAAACTCGATAACAATACCAGAGGTGAATCTAATGACAGGAAGAGTAATGGTTGAAATTCTCTACAAATTGAAAAAGCAACACTTCTGGATAAAAGTCAAATCCTATGGTGCCAAGCAAGTATGCATACTGTATCGCTAAACAAACACCATAACCTTCTTGATGACGTCAATGTCAGTATGTGTAATTTAATAATCCAACAAAGCCTCCGTAGCTCAGTTGATTGTACACCACTCACTCAGTTATGTTTACCCTTGCTCTCTCCATGCAACCAAAAAATAAAAAGGGAAACATAAAAAACTTAGGCTCCACCACAGAAAATAAAATGGAGCACATGCTACTGTTTAAGTTAATAACAATACATCCTTTCTCATTGATATCTTTCTTCGATACTATCTTCTCTGGTAAAGTAACTTATCTTTTGACAAAATGTATAACACAAGCTAGGCCCACACAACTTCATTCGTATACTCTCTTTCTCTTCAGAAGTGTTGGAACTATGGAAACAAAACCAATGAGGAAAAGTACCGATAATGTCTTAAAATCATATAGATCCTTAATTGACTTTAGATCCCCAAGAGCAAGGCCAGCCTGGTTAAGCAACAATAGAGGTTAGGAGTACAATAAAAGAAAAGCAGAAGATCATCAAAAGCATGAATATCATAGACGATATTTAGCATTTTCATCCATAAATTAGAAATTATATGCAATTAGAAATTATATGCAACAACCATCCACGTTGATTGAAATCAAAATGTGACACTGTAAAAATGAGAAGAACATACTAACGTATGACCACACAGTCCGCATTAGCCTAGATCAAATGAAAGGAGATGCAAAATGTACAAAAACAATCAACAAGGAAACTACTTTTACCACTTCAAGTAACCCATCCAGCTAAAAGGCTTAAACGAAAGGAACAGCAGAAAATACACTCGAAGCAGTTGGGAAAAAAGGATTTAGATGCATTTCTAAATATAGCAGTTCTCAGTGGAACTAGTAATGTGCCATTTCAACCGAAACGTTGCTAGCATAATCTTTCAAATCCTCAATAGCCTTCAAGATAAACGGTGCAATAAATCTCTTAGCTTAATAATGATTTACTCTAGTTGTTCTAATAAGTAAAATATAAATGAATCATCTGTGTATATTCGCATATATGCATATTGGAACAGGAATTACTTCGATATATTATTGAACTGTTTACTTAAGAATAAAAACATCCCACTCCAATTTAAGCAGATCTAATTCACAAAGTTCCTTCATATTAAAAACAAAACCAGTAGATTGACAATTGTAAAGCTTATACCCACGGAAGGTATCTTAAATCCAGAGCCACCTGGATCTTAAGTTGCTGATCATCCTTCAAATAACTTTTCTAAGAAGCATTCAAGAAGACACTCCATCCCTAGTTTCTATCTAAGAAGAAGAGTTTTCAAATGCAAAAGTTCCAAAATGCAAAAGCCCGAAGTTGTCAAAAATCAAGATCTTATTCCAGTGTAGAGTAAAAAGGGGGGAGAGGGGGGAACACTTTTATCAGAACATTCACAGCTAAATCATACATAGAAAACAAAAATTCGTTTAAATGAATATTTACATATTATAAATTAACATAAAAAAAACCTTAAAATCACATTAATATTTAAAAAGATATCTCAGCAATTAGTCAAATGGTTCAGCTCCATCTAGCAAAATATAGAGAACTTGCTGACCCAATAAAAAAATTACCACAGAAGTTGCAACCAAAATAAACGGAACAGAATTGAGACGCAGATAAGAGTTCAAATGAAACCAAAATAGACAGGAGATAGATTTCAATAACATCAAGCGACAAGGAAAAATCTATGTTTTCTCTCTTATAGCTGGCTCAATCCAACTCACAAAAATAAAAGAATCACGTGTTAGGTTTTGGGGCTCAAATTCGCAGGGGTTTGCGATCTTCCCTAATGATCCTAGTCTAATTCTAAGGTAGCAATCCTGCATATGCTCAAACATGGAGAAACGTGAGAAATAGTAGAGCAGTGCAATCTTAGCTGCAAAATCAGGATCTTGACAACCTTGCAAAAGCCTATAGGCATGTCCACGAGACGCACTAACTAAAAGGAGCTCAAACAAAAAATAAACAGACACACGTACAAAATAAAAATTTGGAATAGGAAAAAACATCTAATTCAGAGAAACCAGTAAAGCGAGCATAATGCAGAAAAAACATCAACACCAGCACAGAAGCTTACTCTGACAGTAATATATGCTGCCGGAACAAGACCAACCAAAGTAGCCAAAAAGAATACATGAAACGGAACATCAACAATGGGAGAGGCCAAATTGATGAACAGATTTGGCAATGTCGGGGTTATCCTCAGAAAAAGCATGTAATTCAGCAGCTTATCCCTACGCTTTGCAATCTGATTGAACCATCCAGAAAACAAAAATCCACATTAACAATACCCACGATATTCAAAATGTTGACATAAACATAAAAAACTAAAGGATATAAAAACAAACCTCAGCTTGAAAGAACCTTAACTTATCAGGCCACAACCAAGTAACCAAAGGCCTGCCAATTAACTTAGACAAAAAGAAACAGGAAGATGCACCGGCAGTGGCATTGAAAACAACCAATAATATTCCTCGTACAACTCCAAAAAGCGCCCCAGCTAAAAGGGACATGAAGATTGTCCCAGGGATCATGAAAGTCTGCATGAAGATGTAGGTGGAGCAGTAACCAAGAATAAACTGCGCCGGATTGTTGCTCGCATACGTCGAAAGATCTTCCCTTTAACACAATAAATAGATAAATAAACAAAATTAATACAATAATGATTAATATATAAAAAAAAAGAAACAGCATAGTTGTTATGGTTAGGGTACTTGAGGAGACGAAGATCGGAGAGCGTGCGGGGGAGTTTGAGGCTGGTGTAAGCGGCGGGGGGCATGGTGAGGTAAATGCAGAAGAGGCCCGTGGAGAACACGAAGAAGACAGCAACGGCGGCGGCGAATTCCCACGTGTTGAGCGGGAACCTCTCCAATTTGGGCTTCTTGGCGGAGGGTGAATCGTCATCCTCACCCTTCTCTTCATCCCTCGTCGCCGTCACATTCCTCGGCGCCGCCATACTACGATCCAATTAACCAAATCTCATGGGAATCGAGTCGACCGGAGTTCGGGTAATTGGGGATTTTGAAGGGTCGATGCAATGGTCTTCTCTGTTTGGGTGAAAACCCTTAGATTTGGGGCGAGAAAGAGAGAGACAGAGAGAGAAAGGGTGAGGATCCTTCTGCGAAATTTAGCTGCAATGCAATCCGATGGAGAGAGAGAAAGAGAGAGAGTTTTTCAATTTCAACTTTGAAGAACATAAGAATTAAGAAGACTGTAATTTTATTTTGTCCTTGTTGCTGTTATTTCTTGCAATTTTCCCGGGATGGTTTCTCTGTTGCGGCATTTTTATTATATTTTTAATAATGTTTTTGTTCCATGTTTTTATCATTTCAACAAATTTGAAAATGTTGATATATGGGTGGCTCGTGAGAAAAAAAAAAACAAACAAAAAAGGAGAAAATTTAAATTAAGATTAAAAAGAATAAAGAGAAAAGATTTTTAATTTTTAGAAATCAACTATTTTTCTTCCAATTTTTTAACTAAATAAAAGGCAAAGGTTGCTGATAAAAATAAAATAACAACAAAGCTTGTGTTGTCGTTTTATTTTCAGTCAGACTATTTACGTAACATAGCATATATCTTACTTTCAGTCCATTGATATTTAAATATCTTTATACATTTTTATTTATCTATTTAAAAATATATATTGGAAAAAATATTATAAGGAGAGAAAAACTGAAACTTAAATTATTTCATTTTACAATGATAAAAATTGAATTTAATGATTTCAAATATTAAATGTTTTAAAAGCAAAACAGAAAGTCAACAAAAACCTTAATTAAAACATTTAAGCAGTTGAAGATGTCATCGTTACATTTATTATTATTATTTTATTTCACACAAAATATATCCATATACTTCATTGTACTAACAGAAGGGATTAAAAAAAGTGTAGATTTTAATCAAATTAATGGATTAAATCAATATATCTTAATTTTATAATTATGGTATTTGTTGTTTTGTTAGGGGTTTATTTAATTTTTGTAATAAATAATAATGGATATTACCTTAAATACTAATACACTGTATGATCATAAATCAATAACAATCATTCTATTGTTCATACAATCACCTTAACTATTTCTTTAGATATTAATCACGTGTTTCTCGCGACACATTCTATTGTTAATTATTTTTTATCTAATATTTTGATTTAAATTTACAGTAGACTCAAATCAATAAATTTTACTTCATATAAATTAGCTTGAAAAAATAGTGATAAAACAAATTAAGTTGATATATCGTGTGGGAGGTGTGTAACTTAGTAAAAATATAATAGATTCCAAAAAAGAAGTATCCAAAAAATATTTGAAGAACAACTTGAGTAGAAGATGCAATGAAGAGACCCACTTAAATAGACTTAAAATAAGTGGAAGGAACAATCATCATTTCAATTCTTAAAAATTAAAAAAAAAATCATACAAAAGCTTTCTAAAATTTCAATTATTGTTTTAATTTTAATAAATCTCGAGGTGCTAGACCATTTTTAAGATTCTCTTATAAACTTTTATCTAAACATTGAATTTTACAACATTTCTTTTTCAAATACAAATATTATTTTAATATGAGTATTATATGATTTTTTAAAATTAAAAAATGTTATAAAAATGACTCGTAAATAAATATATTTGTAATATATATTCGGTTTACCAAATTGATCCATATATTTGTTTAGTCTAAAATGAAAAAGAAAATGTTATGTAGAAAAGAATATTCTAAGCACCAAATTGATCCATAACAAAGACCGGATAAAACAAACACATCAAAGATCGGGGGCTTCTTTCTGCACCTCCAAATCTTTTCATGTACTCCCAATAATTACTCTTTTGACCCTAATCAAAAGTATGAAACGGATTTCGAAATCCGTTTCATAAATTTTCATGCTTTTTTAAGAAATGGATTTCGGAATCCGTTTCAGAAAAGTATGAAACGGATTTCAAAATCCGTTTCACAAAAAAAAAATTAAAACTTGTGAAACGAATTTTAGAATCCGTTTCAGAAATGTATGAAACGGATTCTGAAATCCGTTTCACAAAAAAAAAATTAAAATTTTGTGAAACGGATTCCGTTTCAGAAATGTATGAAACGGATTCCAAAATCCGTTTCATAAAAAAAAAATTTGTGAAACGGATTTCGGAATCCGTTTCATACTTTTCTGAAACGGATTTTGAAATCTGTTTCACAAAAAAAATAATTAAAATTTGTGAAACGGATATCGAAATCCGTTTCAAAAAAATATGAAACGGATTCCGAAATCCGTTTCTAAAAAAAAATTAAAATTAAAAACGTGGTTGTTGTTGATGTCGCTGAGGGAGGGGTCGAAGGTAGTGTGGCGAAGGAGGTTGAGCTGGGAGATGGTTGGGGGAGGCCTATGGAGAGGGCGGGGAAGTGGGTGGAGGAGGCGATGAGGAAGGCGAGGCCTTCGCCGGAGGGGCAGGAGGGAGAGGAGAGGATGGAGAAGGAGAAGCGGGAGGAGAAGGAGACGGTGGAGTTGATTTGGGGGTGAAAAGAACAGAGGGTCAAAAAGGTAATTATTAAGGATATAGGAGAAGGTTTCGGGGTGCAAGGAGAAGCCCCCAAATATTGGGGGTTTCTCCCTCCACCTCCAATAGCTTCTCCTATACCCCAAAACGTTTTTTAATTCCAGTTTTGTCACAACAGTAAAATGTAAATATTAAGCGGTAAATTTTCTCTTTTTATACTTGATCCAGCAGACCACCTCCTACACCTCCAATATTTCGAAACCACTACTTCTCTCTTGCTCCTGCTCCTGCAATGCACCCCAATATTTTAAAACCATTTGACCTAGCTCATTCTCTCTTCTTTCTTCTTTCTTCTATTTGCTTTACTCGTGCAGCAGCAGCCGTAAATTCCATATCCATATAGTGTGCTTCACATCCTTTGAACCTGCCATGGGATGGAGTTGGCAGGAATATTATGAAGATGATGGTTGGAGTTAGAATGGTGAGTCAATGGATTTTCTCTTTTTCTGCATGGTCCAAACGTCCCATATGGCTTTTACACATTATTCCACGCGTTAAGCATCATAATTTCATATTCCAAATTATTATAATATGGAAAACGAATAAATTGGATTAAATAAAAGATGAAAGATATAAAGTTGAATACAACAAGGCACGTATCTTCGGACACTTAATAAGTTTGGAAAGTTTTGATATGGGCAAACACACGATCATTTGTAACCACACCCTTCAACACAGTAAAGCACCAAAAAAATTGGCAATTGTAATCAACCCCATTGAAACGAATAGTTAATTGGTCTGATATAAAAAGCAAAGCAAAGCAGAACTATCACCACGTACCCAGAAAGATCAAGATCAAAAAGAAGGTTTGATACCAGAAAATAAAAAAAAAAATGGGGTTGGGATTGTTTAGGGCGTTGTTCTGCTGCAGCAAGCAAGGCCCGTCAAATTGAAATCGAGGAGTCATGGGAGTCCTCTCCAGAGCATAGCTCGAAAGAAGATAGTGGAAAAAGGAAATCAGATGGTGTTGTTGAGAAGAAAAGGAGCACGCCGCAATCGGGGGCTATTCTAGGAAAACCGTACGTAAAGATAGAGCAAATGTACGAGATGAAGAAAGAGCTAGGAAGCGGACAATGGGGTGTGACTTATCTGTGCGTGGAGAAGATGACGCAGAGAGAGTACGCATGCAAGTCCATTGCGAAGACGAAGCTGGTGAGTGCGCAGGAGATTGAGGACGTGAGAAGAGAGGTTATGATCCTGCAGCATCTGTCGCGGCAACCCAACATCGTGGAGTTCAGAGGGGCTTACAGGACAGAAACCACGTGCACCTAGTCATGGAGTTGTGCAGTGGAGGCGAACTCTTTGACCGCATCATTGCCAAAGGAAACTACTCAAAGCGTGAGGCGGCGACGGTGATGAGGCAGATCGTGAATGTGGTTCATGTTTGCCACTTCATGGGCGTCATGCATCGGTAGGAAACGGATCTTGAAATCCGTTTAATAAAAAAACTTAAAAATTTAAGAAACGGATTTTGGAATCCGTTTCAAGCTTTTCTGAAACGGATTACAAATTCCGTTTCTGAAAAAAAAAATTAAAATTTGTGAAACGGATTTTGTAATCCGTTTCATAAAAAAATTTGCAAATTCTTTTACGAAACGGATGATAGAATCCGTTTCATACACTGTGAAACGGATTTTGTAATCCGTTTCGTAAAAAAATTTGCAAATTTTTTTATGAAACGGATTCTATAATCCGTTTCCTAAAAAAAAAATTTGCTTTTTTTCGTCAAACGGGTTTTGTAGTTTATGAAACCGAAAACACAAGCAAACAGAAAAAATTTTACCTCCTAACAAGCTGGTAAGATGGTAAGAAGCCTAACTTGGATGGGAAAAGATAACGCACAACCAACTTCTTTCAAAGAACCAATGACACAACCTTCAATAATAACACAATGCAAATGCAAAGTAAAGATATAGACAAAATAAACATCATTCCTTAAAAAAAAAAAGTGATACAAACCAGAGTGACCACCACCACAATGAATGAATGAATGAAGAGGGATCACGGAATGAATGAAGGACAGAAAACTCTAAGGGACCACGGAGAAGAGAATGAGAGCAAAAGTACTGGGATGGAGAACAACGAAACACGAGAAAAATATTAAGAGTGAAGTTTTGGGGGTGCAGGAGGTTGGTGACGCAGTAAATGAAATTTACTACGTCCCAACGAATTTCACCCACTCTCACGCGGATGATAAATAAGGGTATAAGGATCTTTTTTGGGGATACAGAAGAACTGTTGGAGGTGCAGGGAGAAGGCTTATCTAAGTATACCCAACACTTTGCACAGTTTTTTCCTGTACCTTCCCGATTTTCGTTCTTCTTCCTGCACCTCCATTTTTTCTTTTTTCACCATCATAAAAGTTATATTCAAAAATGACTTTCAAAATATCCGAAATTTAAGAACTTTTTATCAAATAAGACAATTTTGGATCCAAAAATATATTCCCTCTATTTTGTTTCTACAAACTGAATGACTCCTAACATTTTTTATATATTTAGAGTTGAAGTCTACTTCTTACGATTTATTCTATGACCAATAATTTCTTTTAAATTGCAATTTTACACATTTTCTCTGTAAAAAAAAAAATCCAATTTTCACCGTCTACTTTTTCCTAGATCACCATTATATGGGCTCTAATCTTTTGTATTTCTATAATTATCTCATACTTCACATAAATTGATTGTTTATGACACAAAATTCACAATTTTCTTACAATTCTTAACTTTTTTTAACACGTGCTTATAAAGTTCAATATTTTAATTTGTTTTATTTCAATCTTAATCTCATTCATGTCATGTATGTATGAACAAAATCTCAATCAAATTACGCATTATATTTTAATGATGTTCATATCATATCATTAAAACCTTCATATTATGTCATTCTTATTTCACATAATTATATCATTACTTTAAAAAAAAATCATGTTTTACCGCCTAATTTAAACACATATACAATCAATTTTTTCATAATGAAAATCAAGCACCTTTAGAAGTATAATTTGGATTTTCCAAAATTTTAAAACAACAAACAAACATATCAACCAACACAACCAACAATTTTAGTACATAATTTAAATTTACACTTTTGCTATAGTTCGGTCCTCTCTAAACTTAATCCAATTCATAAAAAAATATCAATCCTACTCTAAATTTCTAAATGTAAATCTTATATCACACAAATTTTTTGTCCAATACAATATATATAAATCAATAAAACAAACTTCCCACTTGACAATTTCACAACATACATAATATATATTTTATTTATAACCTTTTTTGGTAGAATTCTAAATGGAGTGAATTACTTCTGAACCTAGAATTATCGAATTATATACATAATCATAAACAAATCATATTAAAATGTTATTACAGAATTCAATATATCCAACTCAACAACAACTTTACTTTAATTATCTAGTTTACGGAGAAACAACTTAAAATAAAATTTATAAAGAATTCGGTGCACACATTAACATTTTTTAATTATATATATATATATATATATATATATATAATTTGGGATGTTCCAATTCATATACAAAATCATGTATAATATTTTATATTTGTAATTCAAAAACTATTTTCATATATATTCTAATCTTGATGTTCATAATTCTTCATATTAGATTAATTACATAAACTATTTTCTTACATAATATGCTTACTTCATTGTTCATTGTCTTGTGCTATCTATGCAACACTTATATCCAACAATGTTTCATTAATTCCATGTAACCGAACATGTCCTCCTTCTTCTGATGTTCTTCTCAACCATTATGTATTTGATTGGTTTTAGTTCTTAGAGATTTTGACCAAATTTTTGTCCTAGGTAAGTCCTTATTCTCTATTCGGGAAATTTGTAAAAAGGGGTCCCTTTGACCAAAATTTTGTAGAAAAGGGTCCTTTGAAAATTTATTTGCAAAACTTGGTCGTTTCGTAAGGGGAAGGACGACTTTAAAAGTGAAGTCGTCCTCCCAAAGGCCGGTTTCACCTTTTTTTTTTTTTTTTTTAAAAAATGGAAGTCGTCCGGCTGAAGGCCGGTTTTTGCTTTTGCGTTAGTGAAGTCGTCTTTGCGGATGACGACTTCATTTTAGTTTTTTTTTTTAAAAACAGTAAATGGTAATAAATTGAAATAAAAATAGAAATAAACTTTAATATATTTTTTAAATGATTAAAAATTAAAATACAATAATTTAGTAACTTAAAAATAA
>Ga0209589_1003388_pt1 | contig 27835 bp, 23 predicted proteins | sample CowpeawhiteBW_FD_187525 | JGI IMG/M metagenome (GOLD analysis project Ga0209589, IMG submission 187525) | Root nodule microbial communities of legume samples collected from California USA - Cow pea white BW (SPAdes) (version 2) | ecosystem: Host-associated > Plants > Roots > Nodule | place: USA...
GTTTGGATGCTTAATTTACTTGTTCCTCATATTATATAGGTTGACACTTTAATTTTCCAATAAGTTCATGTTAGGCATCATTGTCATAATATGAAGATTTTATTAAAAAAAAAAAAAGAACTAGACAAAAAAGACAGGAAAACATAGGGAACCACATCAAACCCATAATAAACATATGTGGTATACATAGGCAAAAAAAAAACCTGTGATGAAAAAATTAGGTAAATACATAGATGGAAAAAAGTAACCCAATGCAACACTAGTAGAAAATCAAAGCTCAATAATCAAATTCCTCAACATATTAAACTCTTTCACAATCCACAAAAGGCCTTGAAAACTTATTATAGCTTTTTAGAAACCTTTACTTTGGAACATTTAGTATTAACTTCCTTTGGCCTATCCCTATCCCTACCCCTACCCCGACCAGGCTTCCATATAGTTTGAATTGTCTCATCCTCCTCCTTATAATTAGAACCTTCCTTCTCATCAAGCATATTAACCCATTTATAGGCATTTTTACATTCTTTCACAAAATAAGCTTCATTATATGTCAAAAAATTAGGATCTGCCTCAAAATTACGATAAAATGAATCTAAATATTGTAAACCTTGCAAACTATCGATAATTGGAGTAGCATCCTCCAAAGCAAGCATATCAGCCAAGGAATTAGAATCCACTAGCACACCACCACCATTAGAAATATTTCTTAATAATAGAATATTCATGCTCAACAGAAACATTATCATGATTTGGCTGAAGCTATGATTGGGCAACAATATCCAGTACAAACTCCCCCACAAGATCCATTATAGGCTCCACCACATGTTCAATAATAGGCTTCACCACATGCTCCACCAAGAACTCTACCAAAAGGCTCCAAAACATGTTCCAACAAAGGCTCCTAAACAGCTTGCACAACAACCTCCACGGGCTTAAAAATCAAACCTACAAGCCTTTATTTCCACTGTGGGCACCAACCACCTTAGGATGATAAAGTTATTGTATTTTTATGCCAACGATTTTCTCCTCATCAGAAACTACATTGTCATGTTGTAATTGTCGATAATTAGATAGATCATGACCAATCATTTTACAATTTGAACAAAAAAAAAGGTAATTTTTCATATTCCATATCAACAATAAACACAATCTTATCCTTTCCACCAAAATTTAATTAGGCAAATCAGATAACAAATCAACACCAACTTAGATACGTGTAAAGAAACCTCACGACTTATTCTTGGTGGAATCATCTAAAGATAAGAGTGTGTCAATACCATGCTCAATTGAGTAAATCGCTTTTCACTGCCAATATTCCAAAGGAAGGCTATGTATGCGCACCTAACATTGGATTTTCGTGAGCTTCATAGAAGCCGAAACAAAATCTTTAGTCCAAGCAAAAACATGAAGGATTTCGGGAAACGAATTCCAAGCTACAATCGCCAAAGCCCTTCTAGTATCCTCAAGTGTAGAAAAAGCAAATTCATAGAACTATTTTCCAAGAGGAATTGTTTTCCATTGACTCAAATGTTTCGCAGCAACTTCAAGCTTTTTACAAAGATCTAAAGTGTGAGAGGTTTATCCCCTTTTGTTAACAAATATGCTCATGCAAATGATTTTTGCACTCCTCCAGACCAGCAAGATAAACTTCTTCAACAATCTGCACTGATACCATATCTCTCTTTAGGCATGGAGAATGTAAATATGATAAAGGAATATCACAAGCATGACTAAGAATATAAGAAAATGTACGTTTTTGTGCCCACACATTTGAAGAAGATTTAAATGAATAGGATTTTTCCTAATCTTGTAAGCAAATCCAAGGGATATGAAACCCCAAAGAAAAAGACATACCTACAAATTCGCAAAACGCAACACACATGTAACAAACAACACCAACAATGTACACCAAGATCGCGCCATCAAACAAAGGATGAAACACCTCCACATGAAGTCGCAACACAAGGAGTCAAACGGCAACCCTCAACAACAAAGTAAATCTTCAACTTGTTCTTTCTTTCATTATTGAGCAAACTACTATATTTATAATAATGATTAGTAAAATATGTGAACATTTTAATTGTACTACTATAAATAGACAAGTCAGATCAATCTACTTTGATTATACTGCAATGAATATTTTAAATAAATTAGGAAAGCAAAACATCCTTCAATAAGTCAACTCATCTAACCCATCACTTTGTATTTACTCCCCTAAAAATGACATCTCAAGCGAAAATGACATCTCAAACAAAATGATCTTCTAGTAGCACCCTTTGAATTTACTTTGACATAACTAATATAAAAAATAAATTAAAACAGAAAATTCAGTCATATCACTATGCATTGATCTATTAGAAGTTTTACATGACAACTTCATGCCACCTTTAATGGTATTGAATATTGATAAGTAATACAAACTAGAGAAAACAAGAAAACAATAGACAAACCCACTACTTTCATGCTGAGATGTGGGTTGGAAAAATTACCTAAATTTTAGAAACAGAAATACAAATAAATAAATAAATATCTACTAACGGTCTGTGTGGTTATTGGTTTAATCGGAGTGAATGGAGTGGTGTAGCAGTTTCATGGTGGGATCAATGGAGATTACAAACTTGCCTTGATATTTTTTTCTGCAAAAAACTAGTTTGGGGTTTTTATAGTTGGAAATGTGAATATGAATGATGGGGAGGACAAATGTTCAATATGTTAGGTTCTGTTTTGTGTATTTTTTGTGCAGGTAAATGGTGTAGGAGTGATAAAGGGACTAAAAAGAATTAAATTTATTAAAAATATATTTAATTCTAATTTTTTAAATTTATTTATTAATCTTTTTGAACAATAAAAATATTATAATAAAAAATATGTATCATCGTGATATCACCAATAATGATAACAGTGTTGTCAAATTTTAATCTTATATATTCTTTTCATCATTTTTTTTTTCTGAAAATCATTATAATAATAACAAATTTTATTTCAAAATTAATATTACAAAACTAAAATTTATTCACACTTAAAATTATTTTTTTGTTTTATTTTTCTAAAATCAATTAAAATTTAATCTCAGTACTTTTAATTAATTATCATAAATTAATTTTATCTTTTTTTTAATTTTTAAATTTCTTTTTTTTTCTTCCTTTTTTAAAACACCAGAAAACAAAAAATAAAAAAACGCTTTCCAAAATTTAGTTCCTGAAGAGGTTTCAAGACATAAAAAATCAGTTAAAAATTCTACTCTCGTCGCCCTTTTGAAAATAATAATGTTAAACTCCTGAAATATTATTTCCAAATAATGAAATTCCACAACATTTGCAAAACGTGATTTTTATGACATACAAATTAAATTAAGTTGATTAGCAAATGAACAAATATTAATTTGAATGAGTTAATTATTAGTGGAGGATGGGGAGGTACATTGAACTGCTGTGAATTATTACCAAATAGATATTATTTTTAATTTAAAATACCAAAATAACACCTATGCCAGCACACAACACGCAAACACCAACCAGAGTAAAATAATAACGTGTTTGTCATGGTAGGTGTTAAAATTAGATCATTTGACATTAAGATTATTAAAATTTTAGCTTCTAATATATGTAATAAATAATAGTCTCTCCATTCTCTCCATTTTACAATTTATTATTAGGAGAATGTTAACGTAGTACTCTCTTTAATTCCATTATATTTATATTCAAATCTAAAATAATTAATTTTATTAATTAAAACAGAAAAATGCTAACCAAATTTTTACGAATTTTATTAATTAAAATGTAGTTATTTAATTTTTAATTTTTTTGTGTGAAACAAATAAATTATCACTTAGTGTAAGATCCTAGAAAATGACGTTTTAAAAATGATAGTGGTTTAAAATTAGTGAGACTCGATTATTTTAATATTAACATATTTTAGTATAAATAGAATCGTTATAAACGAGTTTCATTATTTTAAAAGACACCATCTTTTCATAAATCACTTTTCTAGAGTTCTATAACTTCTCTCTAGAGGTTTTGTCTCTCTGGTCGTCTGATTGAAGAACCGAGACCGTAGGATTGATCCTCTCGGCGAGCTCTTCAAATTGGACTGATCAGTTTCTCCATTCACGTAACTTGAGTTTTCGCTATCTTTTTAGTCTTTTTTTTGTTTTCTGTTACATGCGAGCTCTCTTTCACTTACATGCGATGTTTTAATCATCAGTATGAGTCTTTATTGATCAATGATCATAATGGTAGGTCTTGATCGTTCTTATGACGTTTCTATCTATAGATAGAGCATCTTGTGGAGTTAGATACGTTTTGGTGTTCTTTGAACGGTTTGGGTCTGCAGAGTCGCTTTGTTAGGTAAGGGAAGCCGATAATTGACTTTATTTAAAGAGTTCAATGAATATAATTGTGTGTAGTTAGAATTGACTGCTTGATTTGCTGTGAATTGTGAACTAGTTGATGCTTTATATAAGTGGAATTGTGAATGCACTGTATGAGTTGAGGTTGAATTGGAAAATGAACACTTGAATCATGACACTAATTGGTATCATCTCACTTTGCTTGAAAACCATTTTGAAAACTATACAACACTGCCATGGAGGTGCTAATTTGGGTCATGAAATCATATATGTTGTTTTCTGGTGTAAGGCAAGCCTTGAAAAATGCGAGAGGATCAGCGTTGAGCGCCAGCCCAGCGGTGCCTAGCGTTGAAAAATGTAAGAAGAATGAGGCTGAGCGCCAGCCGAGCGGTGCCCCAGCTGCAGGTCTGGAACGAAATTTTAATACTGAGGCTGAGCGTTGGAATTTGAGGTTGAGCGTTGAACTGCCAGATTTCATGTATTTGCTGTTTTGATGTGTTTCATTGCATTAACTGATCTGAAATGGATTATTTTGACTGTCTTGGTATGCTTTGAATATGGATCTGTTGTATGTGAATTATGGAGGAATTTCGTGGAGAAATTCTAAGTGTGGATGAGGTAGGGTATGCAAAGACATAAGGACTCAATTTTTGTTGGTATCCTGACGCTCCAATAACCATTAAGGCTCATATAGAGTATAATGGGTTATGTCGTGAGGAATAGCAGGAGGTCTTAGCCACTGGACTCGATCAAGTCTTTGGCGCGAAGGAGACTTACCTGGTGTGATGATTGGGTGATAACCCCTTGAGGCCAAACTCTGCAGAGTTTGGGAATCAGAATCATACACGGTGCAAGCCACCAAGAGGTCCGATGTTAATTGCATATATCTGAATAATTGAGTATAGAGTTGAATGGCGTTTGAGTATTGAAATGTTCATGTGTGAATTTGTGATAATTGTTGTTATTATGCTCTTACTTTAATGTAACCTTCTTTAAATCATTATTAGCTTACCCTTGCTTTCTATGTTTCTGTCTCGTGTTGTATGTTTCCTTTTGCGATGATCACCTTAATGGTGGGTGCAGATGTGGTTGCAATGTTAGAGGCACTTCTAGAGGATGAGGAACCATCATTTAGGTGGGAGCTTTAGTAGTGGTTAGTTTAGTGTAAGTGTATAAGTGATATATTTTTATAGTCATATCTTTTGTAAGACTGTATTAATATATTGTGTACACTGAATTACCTGTTTTGAAACTATGATGAAACTCCCTATTTGTATTAGTCTTAAGCTGCTAAAAATTAGGATGTTACACTTAGAGTGTATGATATTTATAGACAATTTTTTCTTTAAATAAAATAAAATAATATTAATAATTATTAACGTTGAAATTTATTTAATATTATAGTTAATTATAAACTTTTACAAAATTCAATATTTATTAATTACATTTTAAATTGTGTCCTTAAAATATAAAATTCATTAAAATGATATAAATTTATATAATTCTATCTTACTATAGTAAACATAGACTCACTTTTTTTTTTTAATTTTTATATGATATTTTCTATGTTAATTTAAGTTTTTTTTACGCTTAATTATATTTTAATTTTAATAATATTTAAATGAAAAAAAAAACGTTTGAAAAGAAAAAAAAAAGACATATAACAACAACGTTAAAATTATTTTATTACTTAGCTACATTTTAACTCTTTTATTTTGTATCAAATAAATTATCAATAACAATATAATATATTTGAGTATTTTTATTTTATAAATAAAGTAAAACTATATTAATAATTATTTTAAAATTAAAATTAATTTAATATTACAATCGATTATAAACTTTTATAAAATTTAATATTTATTACTTATTGTTAAGTATTGACTTATTATTAACTTTATATTCACAATTTGCAACTTCACTATTACCACTAAAATCCTTTAAGGTAGCAACAAATTATATAAAATTTATATATATTATAAATACTTAATGTAATTTTTTTACATTCGGCCTAATTAATTTGTAGATTAAACAAAATTGACTCATTTTTATTTCTTAATTGTACATTATTTAATGAATTGAGTAAATAATTATTGTATAAATTAATGTTATAAAAGTTTCATTATATCTTCAGTAACTCATCTTTGCAAATTGAATGCAAGTTTAGAAAATTAAAGTACATTAAATGTGTGAACGGTTTTCTCACTGTAAATTTAAACTAAATGCATGTACGAGCTCTCATAATAATATCATATTAATATATTAATTGATTATTTATTATTTATTATTTATTGACTAAAAAAATAAACAAAATAGTTTTGATAAAAAAAAATAAAATAACACGGAATAGAAGATTTAAAAGGTGGCTTAGAAGAAGAAAAGAAAGAAATTTGTGAAAAGTTGTCTTTTGTTAGAAAAAGAAAAAGAAAAACTAACACTCTTCTTTGTTTCGTCAATTGTGAGGTAAAATAAAGTAAGAGAAAGAGACAGAGAGATTGACACACCTGGTTTCAATTTCGGGTGAAAGAGTGAGAGAAAGTTGCAATGGCGAAAAGGGCAGTGTTGATAGGAATCAACTACCCGGGCACCAAGGCGGAGCTGAGAGGCTGCATAAACGACGTGTGGCGGATGCACCGGTGCCTCGTCGAGCGTTACGGCTTCTCCGAATATGACATCACCGTCTTGATCGACACTGACAAATCGTACAGGGAGCCGACGGGGAAGAACATCCGATCGGCGTTGACTTCACTGATCCGATCAGCGAAGGCGGGAGACGTGTTGTTCGTGCACTACAGCGGACACGGAACGCGCCTTCCTGCGGAAACGGGAGAGGATGATGACACTGGATATGATGAATGCATTGTTCCTTCTGATATGAACCTCATCACCGGTTGGTTACCGTTTCCGTTTTTGCATGTTTTGACTTTTTGCTTTTCAAACGTTTTCTAAAACATTCTCATCCCGTACAAAAATATATAAATCTTTCTCTATATATAATCTATTAAATTTTGAAACTTATTTTCCAAACCAGTTAACTCTGCTGCAAGATAGTTTTTCATTCTCTTATCTGTTTCCATTTTGTTTGATCTCTCTAACTTTCGTTTGAAAAAATGAGTGAAATTGTTCTTCTATTATTTTTACTTTATTTTCTTTATTCATCTTGTTATTTTTCCTTTGTTTTTAATCAAACATTTTTTATTTCTATGTTATTTTTCACAGATTTTCATATTTTTGTTTAGTTTCATCATTTCTACTTCCCTAAAAGAGATTGTTTGCGTATTCATAAAGAAACAATCACTGCAACAAAAAAAACTATTAATTTATCTTTTAAAGCATGCTTTGCAACTTAGACATTATTACGGTCTTTTTGTTTGATTAAATGGATCCATTCAAATTTTAATTTTGATATCCCTGTTTTTTATGAGATGAAGAGATCAGGAAAGAATACGCGTGAAATACACTTAACATTTAGGGAACAATTATTGTAGAAAATAGTGCAGAATGATGATGATATTATCACTTTGTAACGGGCTTGGAGTTTTTCAGAAACGAGTCAAAATTTAGACTGTGTTGGTCGGTTTCAATTAAAAATGAATAACTAGATATATTAAGTATTTGTGTTCACTGTAACAGTTTTCCGGTAAGTAATAAAGTTTTTGTGTGCATTAAACAGATGATGATTTCAGGGAATTTGTTGAGGGGGTCCCTAGAGATTGTAAGCTCACAATAGTATCAGATTCCTGTCACAGTGGTGGCCTAATTGACGGAGCTAAGGAGCAGATAGGAAATAGTACGAAGAGAGATGGGCAACATTCTGGTTCTGGCTTTGGTTTGTCCAGTTTTCTACGTCGTACTGCGGAGGATGCCATTGAGTCTCGTGGAATTCATATTCCTTCAGCATTGCGACATCATAGACACAAGCATGATGATGAAGCTGATGATAGGGACATTGAACTTCCACATGAGCAGTATGGCCATGTGAAGAATAGGTCATTGCCACTTTCTACTGTCATAGAGATACTGAAGCAGAAAACTGGAAAAAGTGATATCGATGTTGGGAAATTGAGACTTTCACTTTACGATATTTTCGGGGAAGATGCTAGCCCTAAAGTAAAGAAGTTCATGAAGGTTATATTGAACAAACTCCAACACGGGGATGGTGGAAGTGAGAAACACGGTGGAATCTTGGGGTTGGTGGGTAGCCTTGCCCAAGAGTTTCTCAAGCAAAAGCTTGATGCTGATGATAATGGATATGCAAAACCTGCCATGGAAACAAAGGTGGACAGTAAATATGAAGCGTATGCAGGATCAACAAAGCCTCGTCTTCCGGACGGTGGAATTCTGTTGAGCGGTTGTCAGACTGATCAGACCTCTGCAGATGCAAGTCCTGCTGGTAATGCTGCCGATGCTTATGGAGCTTTCAGCAATGCAATACAGGCTATAATTGAGGAGAGACGCGGTGCAGTAACAAATCAGGAACTCGTTTTGAAGGCAAGAGAGAAGCTGAAGAGAGGAGGATTCACACAACGACCAGGACTTTACTGCAGTGATCACCATGTTGATGGTTCTTTCGTGTGCTGATAAGTTCTCATCTAGTGCAGAAAAATAGAATAATTTGTGATTGGTATGGCATGCTTGTGTATTGGTATGTTTGGGACAATCAATGTTGCTCAAAAGGAATATTTACTTCAACTATGATTTCAGTAATCATTCGGGATATCTGATACAAACTAGTTCAGATTGACTGGACTATATGTGATACAACCTAGCTATCTACTGTTTCGCTTTTTCAGTAAATCATCTTTACAAATATACAAAATCGAATTACATCCCTAAATGGGTGACAAAATAATACTAAAAATGAGACTGCACAATTGTGTTGCGGGCCGAAGAGATTGAGTCCTTCCCCTCAAAAAAATTCTGCGTCAATGTAGAGCCTTTTCCAAAAAAAATAATTGCTTGTCGACATTTGAAGAAACCAAATATCAGTGGTAGCGCAAGCAACTGCCAAAAGGTGGTACCGAAATTCAAACTTCGCAAAAAAAAAGTCGAGCACATCCTACTGTCACATGTCTGTCAATCATCAATTTCTTGAACCCATGCTAAATCTGTAAATGTTCAGAAAATATTAGGTTAGATTCTTCATCAAATCGATAAGGGAATGCAAGATCAAAATAGAGAGAAAATTCATCTATTATTTAATCTTTGCTACACTAATTTATACTTCTCAAGGATCAGTACCACAGAGCCTGCAAACCGAATGACTTTTGTTGAAATAACATCTAAATCAGTCAATTTCACCTAAACTTAGATCCCATGATTTAGGTCTCGATGTATGACTTTTCACGTTAAATCCAAGATACCTAAATTGTATGCCTTGTCATAGAATGATCTCTCATTTTCACCAATTCATTTTCAGCACATCTTTGCTAACTTCTGTTCATTGTACTTGATCATGAAAAATAGTTGATTCCAAAGATCTCTCAACAAAACTATACCATCTACATGAAATACACGTTGGGATACTAATATTTTCATATTGTTTAGCAAGTAAATCCAAAACCAACGTAAAACAGGTAAGTGCCCTCGGTTCACCCTTGATCACTATAACATGCAATGGGCATAGAAAGGAGGTTAACTTTTTTTCAAACTATATGAATGAGTCCAAGAAAAAAAATAAACGGTATCCATCATGAAAAATCTTCAATCTTAAACTCAGTCCAAAATTGTACCGAAGTCTAAAAAATCACTTACCAAGTACATTTACAAACAATTATATACATTTTCTACCTTCTATGTAAGTAAATCATGAGTGCATATTCGGAAATGTGGATGTGTTTTAGAGAGAGAACCTTGAAGCACAGTTTCCACTGCTGCATTAGGAACAAGAAGCCCAACAATACGTTGGGTGTCCACAGTAGTTTCAATGCGTACAACGCGTAACCTCCTATGGCTTAGACGGGCCTGTACAGATTTTGCTCTGCAGTTTAGTTTTCTTGAAATAGAAATATATTTTAAGCAATTTATGAAAGTACTATCAATCAAAATATATCTTATATCCACAATGCGACAGTAAAGTCCCACAGAAAAACATTTAGTGGAAGAAATAAATTCTAACGAACCTCGAAGGTTAATGTACACTCGACAGGATTTCTGTGAATAATACTATAATAAATCATATCAACTGATATCATAATCCAACAAAATCTGCTAGATATTTTACACTACAAACCCCATCATTATAAAATTCAACTCCAATCACCAGTTTAATTAATAGGCTTTTTTCAATAAAATGTTTAGTGCTTGGCAACTTCTATGCTGCAGAAGTACCTGTTTTGAAAGGGCCTTTTCTACGGCTCCCCACACAGGAAGGATGAGGCCACCCAAGACATTCACTTCCTGTAGTCTTCTACCAACTGTACAAAAGTTGCCAATCTTACAATTGGGACCGTGCATACACTGCCAGTAAATATAAGAATTTGCATGAGACAACGAGTCAACAATAGTATACATTTTTTGCTCTTCCAACTAAATGTTTTAGAAGGTTATACATGATACATTTAACCTATTGAGTGCAACGCCAGTTCAGAATACATGACAAGTTGATCTAAAGAGGGCAGTACAAAGCACAAAGTTCTTGGAGCATTTGTTTATGGATGTTTATTATGTCCCCTTGTCTTTTTCTTTTGTGACTTTACTTCTAAACTTATGAGTAAAGAAATAGACAGTTAAAGAGGAACGATATCTTATAAATTCATACCATCATTGTTCGTAACAAATCAATAAAACGTTGTTTATTTTTGTTCAAATAAAACTGGCATCTGCTTAAACAGTCACAAGCTGTCCTCGACTATTTTTTGTCAAGCCTCAAGATTCCAATCACATCCATTTTTTCCCAACAGGGAAAAGTAACGAAAAGTAACTTAAAGAAGTATACCTGTTTGGATGAAACTTCATATTCCTCTTCCCAACCAGACTGAGCCTTCTCTAAAGACGAAATTTTTCTATATTTACTTTTTAATTCAGACAGAGGCATCTCCCTATATATTTGAGAAATAGGGGTTAAAATACAACTAAACTGAACAAATCAACAAGGTCTGATTACTGGGAAACACATACCTGTTTGATTCTCCAACAGGAGGTCGAACTATTTTATACATACCCGAAGCAGAACTGGAACAAAATGAAAGGAAATACTGACAAAATCAGATCATTAAGAACAACGACCACAAAAACATTAATACTTTTTTATGTCTTGCTGTATGAATATATTTTTTCTATTAATAAGTTCCTGCTGTCTTTTCTTTTTTAATGAAAAAAGATTTTAAGCCACAACCAAGCTACTAAAATAAATAGTAAAAGAGAACTTTATCAGAGAAACTATTTTCGTATTACCATGAATGATGTTGATTTTTCTCCAGAGTTTATCTTTCCCCTATAGATTCTATAATGAGCTCAATAGGTTATTTGACCAGTTCTCTGCATTGACTATCCAATGTAGACATTCCGTGTAAAAGTGTTTATAGTCAATTAACGCAAACATTCACTGTAAGAACAGTATTGAAGGTGATGCCAATATTTGGGAAATACCAAAAATTGAGACATCTAATCTTGTAATCATTTGGCTAAATCACTGAGGGTTAAGAATGTTTCTCTCAAACATTGAAAAACACCAAGGTTTTGTTGTGACCATGAATAACTCCACACACTAATAATGTTTAACCATTGTCAAAGCGAGAAACTAATTCATAGGATCATCTGATTCTACAACTTGCCAGATTTCATCTTAAAAACTTAGACAAATATATATTTATGTTGCATTCCAAGAATTAAGGTAGGTGATGTGGGAGATCCTAACAAACACTGCCTCCGCATATATCTATCAAACAAGGCGAGCCTACTAGAATGACAATCACCAAGATGAGTTGCAGGTTTTGGTTCAATGTCAAATTTCATTTTAAACCCAATTTGCATTCAGTTAAGTAACCCAATAGATATACGAGTTGCACTCCAAGAATTAAAGCAATTGCTAACAAGCTATAGTTTCTGATACCTTGTCAGATTTCATCTTAAAATCAATTGAAATGAATTGATGTTGCCCAACAGTTGTATAAGCCACACTCCAAAACTTGGAATAAGTGATGTGGGACTTCTAAACACAGTTTTCATATGGATTTCGATCTCATTTTTTTGGAACATGATGCAATTTTCGAGGGAGACTATGAAAATGGTGGTGGAATCAAAGATCTTCATTAGACCAGGATCCAAGCACCCAAGTGCTTTTTAGCAAACCTAACCTCATTTCTCATCCCAATGTTGATCTATGCGCTTAATCTCTCATGCAGATCCAAGCCTTTATTTTCTATTGCTCTCAATTAGAGATAGTGTGTTGTTCTCTATTTCACACCCCCAGTACATTATCAATTTCCCAAAACCTCAACCCACACCTACATTCGTCATCAATCTTTGTTGCAGGATGGATGGATGGATGTTAATGTGCAACTATTTCCTGCCAGTCTTGCCACACACGCACATAACATTTAGGCCTAGAAAATAGCTTGTACTGTGAAGATCTTCCCCCACTTATATACTCTTTCCAAGATGTGTTTCTGACCAACACGAGACTTGGGCCTTTTGCCACAAGACTTGTACTGTGAAGATCTTCCCCCGCTTATATACTCTTTCCAAGATGTGTTTCTGACCAACACGGGACCTAGGTCTTTTCCCACAAGAGACCTTCGTGTGTGGATAATATGATAGGTGATCTTGGATATATTCTTATAACATCTTAACATTTAGATTTTCCCATTACACACCTCTTCCTTTTTAGCTGGGCGACAGTTTTATGTGGTCTAAAAAAATACATTTTATATTAGGATAAAGTTAGCTTGAGGTTTGAGTTTAGGTTTGATGCCTAAGTTAAACATTTTTTATTCATTTAAATTAAGTTATTAAAAATTGTTGTTATTTGAAGGTTAATCTTTTTATGTTGATCTCTCTCTCTCCCTACATGTATGTGTGCGGTGTATAGGTAAAAGTCTCTAAATTTTGACAATATTGCCATCAACCACTACAGCATGGTCTCAAATCATCAGAGTAAGGTGACCAGTCAACTCATAACACAACCAACAACTCATTGTTGGAGAAACTACTGCTAATATACATGTCAACGCATATCAAAGGGCAAGTAAAAACTATCTTGAATATCATGTTGCATTAAAGAAGCTCCTAGTTCAGATAGGGAAACAATGAAAGAAACAAGATTGTCAAACTTGATTGTTTGTGTAAACTCGTGAAAACTTTGTAAACTCAGATCGTAAACTCAAATTTACTTTAGATAAAAAAATATTAAAATATCTATAAATAACATAATAATTTATTGTTATATGCTATAAATAACTTTTTACATTTTCTTATTGAAATATTATTATTACTGTTAGTTTACCAGATTATATATTTGTAAATATTTTTTATATTTTTCTAATATTATTATTCTTTTATAATAATTTTAATTAATGATATGATATATTATGTTTTATATAAAACAAGTTGTACTTGAGGCCCAAAAGGCCAACATAGAAACACAAGGAGACCCCTTAAAACTTCATCTCTAACGAAACCCTACCCCTTACCAGCGTGACACCAACGCACCATAGGAAGGCTAAGAAGATAGAGCATACTACCAGCACAGACAATGGCACACCACCATGCAGAGACAATGAGGCAAACAAGCTGAGAAGAAAATGAGGGCGCAACAAACGACCAAAATGGAACAACATTGGAGCAACAATTGAGTGACATGCAACGAGAGTGATAGCATGGAGAGCACAGACAACCAATAACATGCGACAACAAACATGGAACCTTAATTGCAAGCAACAATGGAGGAGAAGAACAAATCAAGTTGAGTTTAGTGTATTTAACAAGGAAATGATAATCTATGGGAGGGGTAGAAAAACAGGTCAGCCTGGTTCGTTTTGGCCTGTCCCATTATTGGCCTCCCAAATTCAAGTTGGACCGGGCCAGCCCACATGGAGAAAATGGGTTGAAAAGTTAAACCCATGCCGCAACTGGGCGGGCTGGCCCACCAATTTTCAATTTTTTTTTCTGCAGTTTCGTTTGGCCCAGTTTTCAATCTTCCAATTTTATATCAACCCTACCATGCGTTCTTTAAGGCAAAACAAAAGTAAACAAAGGGAAGAAATAGAGTAACGAAGGTTTCAAAGTTGAAAATAGAGAAAGTAGAAGACTTTAAATAACATAGAGAAAAAGGAAAAGGAGAAAAAAAAACTAGATCCCTGCACGAGATGAGCGAGAAATAGGCGTCTTCTTGTCTCTGTCTTTTCTCCTTGTTGGTCGTCGTGGTTTTCCTACAACAATCCCCTTTCCTCCTTTTCTCGCCATTGTTTTTTGTACCTCCACACACAGTTAAAATGGAAGAAACAAGCAAACGAGCGAAAATAAAGAATGCATGTGAAGCTATGCCAAAAGACAAGAAAGAATTTGGATACTTCATTGATAGGAATATTCGTAGCACTGAGATACCTGTGGGTGAGAGAGGAGAGAGAGTTGAAGGTGAAAGAGGAGAAAATACAATCTCATTTTAATTATTCACAAGCAGGCGGGCTGACCCGCCCTGTGCCACTTGTAGCCTAGCGGGTTGGAAGGCTAGGCGAGCCGAGCTACTTTAGGTTGGTGGGATAAAAAATCTAACCTGGCCCACTTCATGGCAGTCAAGCTGGTCCGTTGGCCCAATCCACTTTGGACTCGCCAACTTGGTTGCTTGATCACAACTTTGGCTGAGTTCAAATGAGTCTATCGAGCCTACTCCAAAAACAAGTTTGCTTCCGAGTCAACTCGGAAACTGAGTGTGTGAATGCAAATCTGGACGATTCTATGAGTTGAATCACGAGTTTGATAACCATGGAAAGAAATTTTAAAAGACTGGAAAAATGTTAAGGCCGGCTAAATCTGCCTCTTTAAGTTTCCATGAATGTGAACATGAAACAATCCCAGAAGTAAAATACTGTGCAACCTTAACAAATATTGGAACATCAAATTAAATAAAAACTAAAATTAAATTTAGAATCCTAGATAACAAAAACTAAAATATACCTTTCAAATGCTAAAATGAAATGGCGTCTTCCCAACCACTCCCTCTTGGACTCGTAGAAGCCATCATTGGCTGAACCAAGCCCATCCCTCTGCTTTTCATTCAGCATTGTATTTGCCAACTAACACGTAAATATTAAATTAGAAGTCAGAAAAAGCATAAAAAACACCATTATTCAGGTCATGTAGAAAAGAACATGTACCTCCCATGTGATCCCACGATCTAAGATGAATGTAAACAAAACTGTTGAGGCCCCAGTCAATTGATCAACATGAACGGTCTGAACGGAAGTGAAAAAGTTTCCCATCAATATTAGCTTTATAATAAAGTTAATATAGACAATTGTAAAAAGAGGTCAAGCAGAAACTAACCTTTGGAGTCCCTTGTAATTCAATTACATTAGCTTTCAAGTCAACAATGCCGGAATCAAGGTTACCTTCAATGCGAGCATTCCGAACAAGAAGATCCAAGATACTAACAAATAACTCAAATAACCTGTTACAGTATTATTTGTTATATTCAATCTAATACCAAAACTTATAAGCATCAAGCAATTTAATTCACAAAAAACAGACCCATTCTGAATATCAGGAGGTAGTCCCAAAATCCTGTTGAGGAACCGCCCAACTTCATGCATATCCGAATCAATAATGCGACCAGATAATCTTCCAAGATCTTTACCATTACCTACAAATATAGAAAGCATGTATTTAACTGTGGTAATGTTACAAAACTTTTACAGACAAACAAATTTAATTATTACCAAACCACCCAAACTAACTTCTAGAATAGAGCAATGAATGAATTACCAAGGACTGTGTCCCTTACTATTCCAACAGATACAAGAGCAGCTTTTGCTTGCACAATAAAATCATGAACTGTATCTGGTTTGTCAGATGAACATCCCGGAGGTACCACAGGCAGAGAATCCTGAAAAAAATTCGTCAGTGATGTATTTGACCATTCTTTTTCTTTTACACATTTCTATGTATATATTCCCTATTTTCAATAAAAAATATGAAACCTGCTCCATTATTCCTTTGTACATAATCATCAGAGCCCTTTTTCCATAGGCACTATCATAATTATAAGCACTTAATGAAGGTCCAGCCCTGCAAACAAAAAATGTCAGGAATAACAGCCAAAATGTTCATCCATGCAGCTCATTTTAAAAAGAAAACTGATAAATTGAACATGCCTGCGGTCACCCTGAGTCAAAGCACCAAGAGATTCTAATCTTTTGGCAACAATTGATGCAAATCTTCGTTCTCCACCAAGATTTGTGAAGAGTATCCTGTACAAAATTTATGGTAATAGAGATTAGGTTAAACTGGTGTGGTGTGACAACTGGAGAGAGCATCAACGAAACTTAGGACTGCAACTATTTTAAGATCTGATCAGGTCTAAAGTGTCTCAATCCTAACTTTTTAAATGTTATCAGGTGTCATGATAATAGTCAACTAATTCAAACCAACTATACAATTGTTTGCTCAGAAGAAAGGCAGCAAGTTTATATCCATGAAACACTTCCATTTGAGGAAAGATATTGGCACAATAATGTAGTTTGGCTAGGCAATTACATTGATGTTCAGAGAAGTAAATTGCACATGATAGTTTACACAGTCCTGGTATACACAAATATGGAAGCCAGATCCTCCCCAAAATAAGCTATAGCATCACTTCTAATAATATATATCCACTTCCAAACTGCATTTCCTAATCTTTCTTTTCTCTTCTCCAAAAAAAGACTCAAACAAGGTCATTTTCCTCAAGCCTCAGTTCTACGTTAAATATCTCTAGCATATTTGAATACATAGAGTGGAAACAATTAATGAGTCTGACTACTGGAGATCATAAATTGTTGAAGAAAGAACAGAATAAACATCTTGTCCATACAGTTGGAAAATAAAGAAATAGTGAGTTTATTCAAGATAATATGTAACTTATAAAATGCCATTTTAATTCATCCTATTTCATTATATTTGGGATGTTATGTGGTTCCAAAGGATGAACTCAACAGTTCCAATAAGATTTCCTTCTTGAACCAATATGAAAGCAATCAAACAAATAGAATGCAGATGTTAATCAGTAGTGCTCAATGACCTGTATTCTGGTGCGGAAGCTTGATTTGATCGATGCGTTCTTCCAAACTGTTGAATTGCACGGTCAGCACTCCATGGAAGTTCCAGGGTTAAATGAACCCTTCTTTTCTGTTGGGAAAAGGTTAGAGAGAACAGAATGAGAAACGAATGACAGCAACTTATGCACAGAATACATATTCAAAGTTCAGTATACTATAAATTTCCAAGCATAATGGTTTCTATCAAAGAAATTTACACACCTGATTTGCAGCTCGTCTATCAGCCTGCAATGAAACACCAGCAGATCCTGCCTCAGAGATAATAGCAACCAACTTTTTACCATCCATAAAGAGCTGCTTTTCATGCATATTAACCATTTCCATGGTCACATCTTTTCTAAAGAGGTATACACAGAAATTAGTAATCTATAATGTAGTGTTGCATGATAATTAGGTAGGCAAACAACAACTCACGTATTACGAGCCTGATAAGTTACACCCTTGCCCGTAGCAGCCCTCACAAGCATGCCTCTCCTTCCTGTCATTTCTGCAACTTTGTCAGGTCCTCCTAGCTGCATATTAGATGACAATAATAGTAGCCAGGAAAGAGTCAGCTGATTCAAAAGAAGAAAAACATTAAGGAAAAGGATAGAAAAGATGACATTCTAACAAGGCCACTGAGGAAAAACTAGAACCTATGAACCTTCACACGATTCGTATCGCAGAGGAGTTGACTTGTATCATATCGTACGATTCGTATCATGAATCATACGATACTTACTACAATGATTTAAACAGTTATGTTCTGTTGTTCACATATTGAAAAGTGTCCTTCAAAGCAAGAATGTAAGTCGAGTAATGATCACTACCTGATCAACAATATCATCCAAAGGATTATTTGGAAGATCCAAAGACCGAATTATCTCTGATATTTTTGTCTTGCGTTCCAAGGCTGCATCATACCTGAAATAATGTAAGAACACGTTCATCAATTAACACTTCCCTGATTTCTTATATTCATTTTTCTACCACATAATTTTGGTTAACAGAAGATATTGTATCTCATAGAACCAGTTTCTTTACTAATCAGTTATTTGACTTGAAATGATAATTTTTCACCATACAAACATGACCCCAAGAATTCTACCTCTTTTGAAGTTCAGCTATGTAGGCCTGTCTTGCTAGGAGATATTCATCTGTTTTTTCCTTACACAAATGGCATGACCACTCTTCAGGAACTACATCACCAATTGGTGGCATCAAGCATGTGGAATGGACTAGTTTACCGCAGCAAGAACATTGTAGCAATTTTTTCCTTTCCTGCAGGCAAATCAAGTGATTACTGAATCTCCAGTATTGAAACAAATCAAACCACTTAAAAGCAAGAAAATCACCTCCTCAGTAGTACAAATTTCACATATTTGAAACTCATCATCAGAGTCAGTAGACTCAACACCAGAGTCAGCTGCACCAAACCAGAGGAATCATTATAAAAATGCATACAAGCAACCAAGCAAATTTAAAATGTCTTCAGAAATCATTAAATGTCTAACATTTGATTTTTAAAAACGGATATCATGAGAATAAAAAAATTGTATTAATCACAATGGTAACTTTAACACACCATAGCCAATGAAGTGAATCAAATGAATAAAAACATAACAAATAAATAAAATAATCATGTGTCAATGACACTGATTCAATGTCGAACAAGAGAAAAACAAAATAAAATATGGTTACATGATACAGTGGTCAGTGCACTTCGAGGCAGAAAAAACTCTTATCATCATCTATCATGCAAACATTCAAGTACTGTCTGCCATGGTAGTTGAATCGCGTATCGGAGAGCCTATGTTTCGTATCATGGATGTAAGATTCATAAACATTTAAAAAACGTAACATATAAGACATCAATCATGTAAAAATGTAAGTAACAATAACTATTACATTAAAAAAGAGTGGTTATATAGTAACAAATTAACGTAATATTATAATGGTTGGATTGGGTTAGGTTGTATGACCCAACAACTTTGTTAAATGAAAAAAAAAATTATATATATATAGGTTGATAAATATTTGACCCAAAAAAGATTATTTTTTGGGTGCAGTGACGGTTTCCATAGCCACCTTTTTTTCGTTTGGGTGCAGTAGTAATTTTAGAGGGTAAATGGGCTAAAATAAAACCCACTAAAAACCCTAGAGTTATTTGTCTTTACTCATGAATGCACAAAAGGCTAGGTCTTGCCACCGGCAGTGACGCCCTGAGAGTTGCCGCCACAAGTAACCACCGAGAGAGGTGTCGCTATCGTGAGGTTTGTCAGCTTCTTCTCCCTCATCGCTGGGAGGGATTGCACCACAAGGCAGCAAGAGGCGTAGTCATGAGAGTTGCTGCAACAAGAGTAGTCCCCATGAGAGGTGCCACGGTGAGTATATCTCTGCCCGTGGATGCTACAATTCAAGCTACGGTTCGGAGCGAATCATTTGATTCAAAAATCAAATCATACAATACGAACATGATACGGCAACAAAAATGATTTATGGAGCAATTCGTATCCCGGAGGTGGAGGATCATATCGTCTATTTGTATCGTGAATTGTATGATCCTTACTACTATGTTGTCTGCAAACAATTTGTCACAGAACTAGTGTTTAATGCAATCAAAGTTTCAAGGAGTAATTGGAAAATTGGGACTGGTATATGATTAAAACCATTCTCGCAATTATTCAGTTTCTCATATATATTCTACAAGTTTCCTTTGCGTTGGTTGAGCAAATTGCAAAGTCCAAGGGCCTTATGGTTTAAGAAAGTGTTCTCTGCTTTCAATAATAATACTAATTTCAAAAGGGACCCCTTATTTTCACTTACGGAGGCACAAGAGAAACAAGGACAAGTGTATTTCATCAGAATTTGTTTCTAAGAGACTCACTTTCAGATTCTTCATCACTTTCAGCATCACTAGGAGGTTGCCACTTGGCTACTTTTCTGACCCTGCCTTTTACTGAAACACCAGGAGTTGCAGAGTGCCTCTTCCTTTGGAGTTCTTTTACCCCATCTTCTCCTATTACAGAAGAACGATTAAATTCACAATATATAAATAAATGAGAATCATCTAGAAAAACAAGTCTAAAACCTGGGAGAAGTTCAGGTTTTTCTGGTAAAGGGTAATTTTCTTCCACAAATTTAAGCAGCAATTCTCGAGGTCCAGAAACAAAGTCATCAAGTTCAGAACCCTATCCAAATATAAACCATGTTAGAAACTGAAATGCAATGAACAGAGTATTCAAATACACACATATTTTGTCACAGCTTCCTCTGTCCTAGCTTCTCCAGTGCTCTGAAGACCAATGACTACACATTTTTCTTGAGCTAATGCTTCCTTCGCTAGTCTAAGAGCAGCAGGGACTTTAGCAGACATACATAGGTGCCTAAAGAAACGCTACAGCATTACAGGGAAAACGAACAGACAAAAGGGTAAATGAATATTAGTGAACACAAGAATCCAAATACAGATTGAATCTACCACATCAACTTCAATACCTGATGGCTTGCCCAGTATAAGCGCCATAGTTGACTAGAATTAGGTTTATCATTTAGGAAGGCACTGGCTGACAGCAATTCTACTCGTAATTCAGCCCAAAATTCTGCTGCCTTTTTATATATTTCCTGAGGTTATTATGCAAAATAAGATCATAAGACAAAAATATGGAATTCAAGGGATAAATAAATGCGTCCAGAGATAATATTGATAACTGTACACGTTATAATTATATGAAAAGAAAGTTGAACAATCTACAGCCAGGAGACATTTCTAGTTTCTTACAACTTCAATTCCTTCTTATTATCATACTTAAGATAAGAAAAAGGAATTGCAACGCACCAAAGAGAAAGATAAAGTACATTCCTGATTTGGCATGCTTAAATAAAAATCATATCTGAAAAGACAAGTGCATACCCGACTGTATAACGTCAGCATTGATTGATACAAATAAATATGTTTGACTTTAACAAGCACAAACCAAATGAAACCCAGACCAATTGTCAGAAAAAAGAAACGGGTAATTATTTTAAACAATGTGACATAACTAACAAACAACCTTCTGAAACTGATTGATGGAATTCCCTTTCTTTTCTCTTATGCTCTACTGATTATTATTTTCAGATGCCAGTCAGTATTTTACCAGATAATTTTCATTGTTTCTTCAGTAAAGAAATTACAAATTCCATAAATAATGGCAAATAAATTTTCTGTACCATCATTTTCTCTTCTAAAGGTGCTTCAATTACTTCAAACTCTGCACCTTCATAGCTAAGCGTCCGACATAAATACATACCCCTACAACAAGAGAAATGAAGAAAAACAATTTATCTCTCATAAGCATATATTTTCAATAAGGTATGTTGGTCATGAAATTATTATAACCTTGCTTTCATGTCCATGGCAACTAATTCAAGAGCTCCAACACCCCCTCTGTCCAAAGCACCTGGATGTATAACTTCAAATTGTTAAATTCACAGACTTAGGAGATGGGGACATCAAGGACAAGAAACACGAGTAGAAAGCAGAGATATAACAAATTCTTTTAACTTCCTATACTATGTAGTTGCAGGAAGATTAAATCAAAACAATCATAAAATATTAGTTATCTATCATAAATGCTTACCAATCATGAAATATTATTCATAAACTATTGTAGAGTAACAATATTGGCGAAAAAAAAATGGTCATCAAACAAATAGAAGAATGTATATCAGAATAAAGACATCATCAATTAGACAAACATAATATACCTCCAAAATGGGCAGCAGCAAGTATTTGAAAGGGAAAAAACGGACCATGAGTGGATTTATCGAAAACATTATTTGAGCAAAAGAAATAGAAAAGCATGTTCGAAAGAAGAAAAAAATGAAGATTACCAGTTAAATTGTATTTAAAAATATACGAAAATAATAGATAAGAAACTACCTAAAAATTCACGAAAATCTAAGAAGGACGTCCCATCTCCCCAAAGACCAAGCCGAACCATATAACCCAGGTTGCGAGGTTCAGAAGCTCCAGTTGCTGAGCAATAAACAACACGAGCTTCAGGCAGTCGGTCCTGTGAAATTAAACAGCAATAACTCAGATACCACATCCTGTGTCCACTATTTCAATGCTAAATAAATATTGCAAAGTAATAATTTCACTTTAACATACATTAATGCAGATAAGGTAGGAGAGATCAACGTGAGAGGGGGTAGATGGCATAAGCAGACATACCCTCTTAGAAAAAGCACTTTAAACATAATTCAACCTCATAAAATTGAATAACATAGAAAGGTTTGAACCCACTAATATATTATAATTTGGTCATATATCCAGTCAATATGGAATCTCCAACAAATCAGAATCACTATTACAAGGACATTTGTCAAGCTTCATAGATGGTACAATCAGATACACAGAATGATTGGACTTTCCGCAACATAAGGTACCCAGGAGTAGACTAAGTTCATAAATTAGGATCAGATTCTCTAGAATTGTGTCACTACTCATAAATTTCATTATATACTGTTATATAAGCACCCGGACCAGAAAAACAACTGTTCACTTAAACCTTCACACTTATCCAAAAGCCAGAACTGAAGTGTTTGCATAACCAATTTCAAATAATTGTTTCAACCCATTTAAAATTAAAAAAATATATATAGTAAAAAAAAAAGTCATATTTGCCATCTAGAAAGAAAAAAAAAATGACCCCATGAAACTGCATTTTGGATAGTAGGCCTTAAGGTGTTATTTTGTATCAATTCAATGCCTCCTTCCATATTTGCTCTGCTTGCAGTAGTGGCACTGCACCACTTCTCTCTGACAAGTTTCAAATACAGCACAACACAAGCTTCACAACTTTGAGAATTCATTATGAATGGTTGTATGAACCTATCAACATCTCATCCAATTGTTCATATCCCTATTGCATTCAGCCACAAGCAAGACAATTTGGATTTGGAACCTTACTTTAATGGTTGAGTTGTTAGCAACACATCAGAGAAACATGACAAGGATTTGAGCATATCATGTATAATGGCTGTTTACTTCTATCAACTCACACCAATAGACCATTAAAAATTGAATTTTCAATTAAATCATGACAGACTTCCATGAGTTAGGCGAGAACAAAAATGACACCATATTATTTATTGGGAAGTTTCTTTTATGCTGAGGGATGAAAGAGGAAAAAATTTTCCAAATCTCTAAAACATTGCTTTAGACCTGTATAACCTAAATGGCTATTGGAATTGCCATTTGTGGTAAGAATGATACGTATTACAAGTTGTAGCAAACTCGCATGCATGGCTATGAGATTTGCGATTTATAGCAAGGGTCATCCATATTATAATTTGTAGCATAATGGTATGAAAATCCAATTAAAAAGGCCCTTCACCCAATTCCATGTAAGTTTATTTCACATGAATATGTTTCTTTTCCACCACTAGCTTTAAACTATTTTATTTAAAATAAATAAATTTTAGAATCTTCATTCTATCGCTGTACTTATGCTACAAGTTGCATCTACTAAGCATATTAAACAAGACCATTGTTATCTTTCTTTCTGCTTAGATATCACTTATCTTATACACTTCGCATTTATATTCACTGTATTAAAAATATTCCCAAAAACACTACATATGAAAATAACAAAGAACAAGGAATATATATTTAAAAACAATAAAAAAGATTATATCTGCACTCAACATAAGTTCACAAATGAAAACAAGACAAACAATATAGAAACTCTTGGCCACTACTTCAAAAGATTGAAATGAAGAACAACCTGGATATCAAGCACCGCCTCTCCAGTTCGGGTTGGTTGACTGCCAGCTTCAGGGACCAAATTTTTTGCTTTATGACACTACAATAGACCATTTAAACCTTAGTAACAAAATGGTGGAGGAATAAAATTAAATCCAAGAAACACTTGAAATAACAATTAACAACTATCAAATTAAACAATCATTGGATGCTAGTTGACACTGGAAAATATTTCCATACCTCGTCAAAAATTATAAGACCGTCAAACCCTGGTCCACACCACTGTACAAGCTGCTGGAGACGAGTACGACCTTTCTCAGAAGAGGCTATGAGACTATTGTACGTCGAGAAAACAACTCCCTCCCTGATCCCAACAGACTTTGAATCAAGCTTAGAATAAGGCAGTTTGTTCAAAGCATGCACTGGATAGAGGGAAAACAAAAGGAAGATATTTAAATTTGTAACAATTCTGTGATATAGATACAACAATAACAATTAATTTTAAAACTAAAGACTTTAACACAGTTACACAAACACCTGAAATGGACTACAAAAGAAAATTTACCCCAGGATGATAACAAAACAGCAGAAAACTTTCATTTTTTGGATAAAAAGAAAAATAAAGGTAAGAGTGTGCACAAGAGGAGGTTAATAACAAATTTGACTCCCAAAATAGAGGAGGATAAGCAAAATTCCATTTAACAGGACCAAAATTAAAGGAATCACTGTATAATAACAGTGTTAACCTAATTGAAAATCACTGGCCATGAACCACCAACCTACACATATCCAAAATCTCAATTCTGTGAGATATTGGGCAAAACTACTACCCCAAGAAATACCCACACCTCACATATCCCAGAACTGAAAACAAAAGTTTAAAAATATGTATTAAAATATCCATAATGAGAATTACTTTTGCAAACATTATGTATTTAACATAACAAGCAAACCGGCTAATCAAAACATAAGTAATAAATACAACCTTGTCTGTATAAAGTTTTCTAGGAAAATACCTTCAACACATGTTGCACCCACATCATCCAAGTCTCTTCTAGCATCAAACTTCAAGTCTGAACCAACAGAAATCCACCTGTGTAAGATCATTGGAAATGTGACAAAAAGCATCAAAACAACAAAACTTCGAGAGCATCTTAGTTTTCAATAACACAACCATAATTTCATGTGGATGCCATGACCCAAACTTACAAAGCTTTCCTCCTTCCATGATGCCAGTTCTCCCAAATTAGCCCTGCAATTGTTCGACCTTTACCAACACCCGCTCCATCTCCAACAAAGAATCCTGCCCTAGCACCATTTGGGAGATGTTGAAGGTGTCTCTGTCATAAAAACCAACATCATACACAGGAAAGGCAAAGCAAAACATAACCATATATAGTCAATTATATCATAGAAGAAACCTGACAAGCATAGACCAATGTCTCAATTTGCAAGCAAGATAAAGTCTTTGAACTCTCCAAATCATCTCTAATTTTTGGATCATAAGTTGGCTCAGGCGGCTGCACTGCAGACAAGGAAGATGTCTCCACAACAGGATCTGGGTGTGGAGGTCCAATAGATACTTTTGGTGGTCGCTGCACAAGGAGGCATCTTAATACTACTAAAATGTGCTAGCATAACATGAAATAACAACTGAAATAATAATCCGCAAAAACAAAGTTCTAGCAAACAATGCTTTCAAAAGGAGACAATTATAGTAACTCACATAGTCTGTAAATGTTTCTCCAACCATGCCACCTTCGTCCTCATCTCGCTCCACTTCAACAGCAACCTGATTTAATTGAATACATGATATTAAAAAAAAAATATTGATATAAAGACAATAAAATGTACAAATAACATATTTTGAAACAACGAACTTTCATAAAAAGTAAAAAGAGACAAAATTTAAATTAATAAAAGGAAATGTCACAAGGACAACTGGAGAAATAAACAAATATCAACAGAGGTAGGGGACAGTCCATTTTTTTTTCCGGGGGGAATAATGCATGATCACAAATTGATTTTCCTTTTCAAAAACAAAAACACAAAAGATCCTAAATATGAAATAAATACACATATGCAGTATACATACATGCAAAAGAATCAGGAACCCTCTAAAGTCCTAAGTACACATTAAAAATAGAGGTAACAAAAAAAAACAGAAATAAAATTGACTCAAAAGAGCAATCAAGCCCCTAGGTAGGCATAACCTATATAAATAAATCATGAGCAGAATAATTTTAGCAATAAACTTCTTCCCAAGATTTTGTTGGACAAGCTTGTCTTCCTGATCCTAGCCTCATATTTCTCATTGGTAGATCCCAGCTTGTAATGAAAAATAGCACGCACAAGGTTTGGAGTGTCTACAACAGGAGGAACAAGAAATAACAGATAGGAATCTGCTTTCGATTAAGGAAATTAATACTTATTACTGTTTTTGTATTTAATATTAAATATTACTGTTTTGTATTTAATATTAAATTGAAAGATAGGAATGTGTTATCCATTAAAGCTGGTATCTTTTACTGTTTCGTTTTTAGGATAGGATTATCTAGGAAATTGATAGCAGCAAGGCTTATCTGGAAAGCTGTTAAGGAGTAGTATGTAAAAGAGATGCAAGAGTCTGTCAGGGGTCACGCTTAATTATTCTCTAAGGAAATCATTAGGAGCTTATGCTTTGTGGAGCAGGGTAGCAGATCTCTACCCGTAATTTTTTTATTTCAATAAATTAGTTAGTTATATTGCTGAAACTCAATCACTTCCTGACTCCATTGAATGTTTCTATATCATACTTGCAAATGACTGGCAGGCTATGCTCAAATTTACTTGTTTCTTTCACCATTCAATTTGGTCCCTCCTTCCATCTCAAATCTCACATGAGATGACTGAACATAAGATCTCAATGCATTCTTCACATTGTACAAGATACTTAGGGTCAGCTTACTTGAACAGGTGAAATTTGGGAAGGCAAAAAACAAAGAGGATAGAGTGAAATTGTTTTCAAAGAAATGGTAAAAAGTCAGTGCATTTTATTTTCCAGCCCCTATTTCCGTTACACCAAAAAAGAATAAAGTTATTTCACTCCAAATTTTCCACATGCCCACTTTCCACCAACTCAACAAAGGTCTGAATGGAGGGATTTACATAAAAGGGAAGGATGGTGATAAGCACCTAATTAGATGGTTAAATTCTTGTTTCTAAATTTATTTAAAAAAATGGATGGTTGAATGCTCACATAATAATCCATCATTCCATTCCACGTTTACAATACATGAAACATCCACAAATATAAGTTCAGTTCCTCACTCACCAAGGCACTAACACTAAACACCTTCACCATAAAATAATGACAAGATTATGTGCATGAGATGAAGCAGAGAGGCAATAAATCCAACAGCATAGAACCTCATAAGTAGTACCTTAACAAGTAAATCCATTCCCAGCAGCAGTAATTCCCACTTCCCTAATTAACAAACCACTCCCCCCCCCCCCCCCCCCCCC
>Ga0209589_1003393_pt1 | contig 27819 bp, 12 predicted proteins | sample CowpeawhiteBW_FD_187525 | JGI IMG/M metagenome (GOLD analysis project Ga0209589, IMG submission 187525) | Root nodule microbial communities of legume samples collected from California USA - Cow pea white BW (SPAdes) (version 2) | ecosystem: Host-associated > Plants > Roots > Nodule | place: USA...
GGTGGTGGTGGTGTTGGAAGTGGTGGTGGTGGCGGTGTGGCTTATGGTGGTGGGGGAGAGCATGGTGGTGGTTATGGTGGAGGTCAAGGAGGTGGAGCAGGAGGGGGATATGGAGCCGGTGGGGAACACGGCATTGGGTATGGAGGAGGTGGCGGAAGTGGTGCTGGTGGTGGAGGTGGATATGGTGCAGGAGGAGCACAGGGTGGTGGGTATGGTACGGGTGGAGGAGCTGGTGGTGGCGGTGGTGCAGGAGGACAGCAAGGGGGCGGTTACGGGGGTGGTCAAGGAGGTGGAGGGGGAGCAGGTGGAGGGTATGGTGAAGGTGGAGTACATGGTGGTGGTTATGCTGGTAGTGGTCAAGGAAGTGGAGGTGGAGCAGGTGGAGGGTATGGTGGTGGTGGAGAGCATGGAGGTGGATATGGTGGTGGGCAAGGAGGTGGAGCTGGTGGAGGATATGGTGCGGGTGGAGAGCATGGTGGTGGATCAGGGGGTGGTCAGGGAGGTGGAGCTGGTGGAGGGTATGGTGCGGGTGGAGAACATGGAGGTGGATATGGTGGTGGAGAAGGAGGAGGAGCTGGTGGAGGATATGGTGCAGGTGGAGAGCATGGTGGTGGATCAGGGGGTGGTCAAGGAGGTGGAGCTGGTGGAGGGTACGGTACTGGTGGAGAGCATGGTGGGGGATATGGTGGTGGTCAAGGAGGTGGAGCAGGCGGAGGGTATGGTGGAGAGCATGGTGGAGGTTATGGAGGAGGTCAAGGAGGTGGAGGAGGCTATGGTGCTGGTGGAGATCATGGTGCTGCTGGCTATGGAGGTGGTGAAGGAGGTGGAGCTGGTGGAGGGTATGGTGCCGGTGGGGAACATGGCATTGGGTATGGAGGAGGCGGTGGAAGTGGGGGTGGGAGTGGAGGAGGTTATGGTGATGGAGGAGCCCATGGAGGTGGATATGGTGGCGGAGCCGGTGGAGGAGCTGGGTATGGGGCAGGTGGAGCACATGGTGGTGCTTATGGAGGAGGTAGTGGAAGTGGCGGGGGCCATGGTGGCTATGTTCCCTGAGAATTTGTCTACAAAGCACAATAGATATCGAAGTGAAGCCTACGAAAGAATAAGCATGATGATAATAATAACTTAACAAGCACCTTTTATAAACTCAAGATTTTTATGTACGCAAATATTTCTATAATTATTAATTGCATTATGGTAAAACTATTCTCTTCTTGTACTTGTTTTTCTATTATTCATAACTATATATATATGGAAGAAATATGTTGAGTTTGAGAATCTCTTTCTGTCTCTATCTTGGTGCAAACAAACACGTTCAATTAATTACAAACAAACAAAATTTGGGAGTTAAAATAACATTTCCCTACTAGAAAAAAGATTAGTTGGTCTAATCTCTAAACAGTACTCCACCGGATCTACTCCTACCAAATCACACTATACCAGGAACAGATAATATAATGAATGGTTATTTATTTGTTATATAGAAATGATTCAGCAAAAGTAGAGATAAACAATTCATCACAAACATTTTAACTAATTAAGAAAATTATACCAACTACATTCAAATATATAGAAAAGATTATACTGATCATTTACTTTGATATTTTCCATTATAAGTTTGAGTAGTAGTGAGCAAGAAAGTTCTTACTAGTGTAAGCACTTGTTTTCCATCGTACACTGTCTTTCCTTATTAGTGTAATCATATGACTTTGAGTACACATGATTTGAGTACACAAACTGATATGGGATATACTCCGCTCATGTTATTTCAATAGGATCAGGAAAATGATATTTTGAAAAAAATTTGTTACACAAACAATTATTTTTTAAAAAAAATCATGAAATTTTATTATTTTATTTTTATAATTTTCATAAAAAACTACTCTATTTAATAATTTTTTAAATTATATCAACAAAATGTTTGTCAAAAACCATTTTCCATTTCAATACATTTATTCTTGAACACCTTTGACCGGTAATTTATACATATTATTTTTGTATTTTTTATTTGTAAGAATTATAAACTTCTTTGTCAAGAAGTTTTACAAGAAGTTAAGGTCATTGTTGCCCTAATTGTATTTTAGTTTGATGTAAAACTCTAGAGTTTATATTTACATTTTCTTTTTACTTGTTACATTGTTTAATTCTAATATTTTGAATAACTTAAAGTAGAGAGTGGTTTAATATTGAATGTTGTGCGTTTTGTCTTCGATGATGTTAAATTCTTGAATCAAAATTTCTTTGGATATTTTATTTATTTATTTATATGCAATTTAAATTTTAGTTGTCGGACTTCTTAAATTCTTCAATCAGATCGTTGTGTGTGTGTGTGTGTGTGTGTGTGTGTGTGTGTGTGTGTGTGTGTGTGTGTGTGTGTGTGTGTGTGTGTGTGTGTAGTTATTGAGAGATTGTGGTTCTATATATATCTCATCACTAATATCAGAACTGATGGTTCGGAATGATTAACTACATAATCATAAACATAAAAAAGAGGTCACCGAAGTGATTGACCGCATAATCATACCAAAAAGGAGTCATCATACATCTGAGGAGAAATATACCATATGAAAAAAAAAAGACTCACCTTAAGAGGAGATTGTTAGGAGTAGTTCAATGCTTTAAGATTTTGGGATAAAAGTGGTGTCAGATGACTATAACCATATATAAAAAAAAAAACCCAACACAAATTACCCTGGATTACATTTTATATTTACATGATGTCTTTTTTAATATGCGAAGATGTTTCATATAATATATTTACAATTTAATTTTTAAATATATTCCTAATACCAATAAATTTAGTTTATGAAATTCAATTTTCGATGTATCATTTGGCATGTTGGACCAATTCTATTCTTTCTCAATGCTTAATTTAAAATATTCTTAAACTTTTATATATATAAATTTCTCTTAAACATCAAATAAATCAGATCGAGTCTATTTTTTCTCAAATTCACGATAAATGGGGGACAAAAATAGATAAAATTAAATTATTAGTAATATTATTTATTGATAAACTTAAAGATGCCTGAATTTAAAGTGTGTTCTTTTAAAAAAATGAATTTGAAGGAGAGTGATTAGATTGATTTGAGTGGATTTGAAGGACAAATTTATATTGTTTTTTTATTGTTGTGTTTGAATGGAAGAGTAGATTTGAGGGTGTGGAAATGAATGGATTTAAGAGAAAAAAGAGGTGAGAATGAAATTGTTTGGATTAAGAGATTTAAAAAAAAAGTTTAGAAAAGTTAGTAAATAGTGTGATAGATTTAATAGATTAAAAAAACATTTTAATTGATAAAAATGAAAAATTATTATTATTATTATTATTATTATTATTATAATATTTTTTTAATCATTTTTTTAATTTATTGTTATTTATTTCGTTAACATTATTATTATTATTATTATTATTTTTTGATTTAGTATATTCTATTTGATTCTAATGAAATAAATTTATTTATCTAATAATTATGAAATTGATTTTTATTATAAAAGTAGAAAAAAAAAACACACTTCCCGCTTGAATCTTTAATCTTTGCATACGAGCAAAGAAAGTTGAATCAGAATATTCATCTTGATTTTTGTAAAATTTTGCCTCGAATATCTAGCTTTCATTGCATTTTAGCTCCTTCAAAATTTTCATTCACATAACCAAATACACTATAAGAGATTTGGAGGTGAAAATAAGTGAATTTAAAGGTCAAATTCGTAAAAATTTGTAAGTTTTGATTGATATGATAGATTAAAAAACTTAATAAATTAAATTATAAAATTACTATTTTGCCTTTATAATAAAAATTAATATATATATATATATATATATATATATATATATATATATATATTCTTTTCAGGTATCATTATTTGATACGACTTCACTGTATTTTGTACTATTCTGGAGTTTATATTGCCTAATATGATTTTACTGTTTTTCCTATTATTCTATATGACTTAAATACTTGTTTCGTCCTCATTTTCGTAGTGTTTGTTGTGGATGGTCCTCATTTTGACAGAATGTTTAAAATAGTCCTCATTTTTACCGAATGTTTAAAATGGTCCTCATTTTCGCAATTCGTATTTTATTTGATCATTTTCTGTGACGCCATTTAAATCAGTAACGGAACCATTTGTACAGTACACGTAACACACCCCAATGCAATGTAATATAAACAATGTCACATATACAATACTCTGTTACTGACTTAAACGGCGTTACAGAAAATGACCAAATAAAATACGCATTGTGAAAATGAAGACCATTTTAAACATTCTGTCAAAATGAGGACCATCCGCAACTAACACTACGAAAATGAAGACAAAAAAGGTATTTAAGTCATTCTATATCATTCTAAAGTCTCTGGTGTCTCATACGTACGACTTTATTGTTCTAAGGTATTCATTGTGGAATATGACTTTAGTATAAGTTTATGTTTAGGTTTTAGTTTGATTAATACAAATTTTTTAAAATATATTTTTTTAAAATAGTTAAACACAAATAAATTAATTAATAGACAAGGTGTTATTAAAAAAATGTTGAACAGATGGAAAAACAACAAGAGAAGGATGATATCCTATTCCACATTCTCAATCAAGATCAAGAAAACAAAAAGGAATGTCTTCTTGTGGAAAGTTGTCTCATAGATAAATGTTTTAGTACAATTATATTATTACTCAAACTTTTATTGTGTATTAGTTTTGGATCCAATGATTTCTCTCTTTAATTTCTTTTAGTAACACCTTGTCCGCTAATTTATTTATTAATATTTAATGACTTTAAAACAATGTATTTAAAAAAATTAGTCGCAATCAAATTAAAACTTAAAAATAAACATATACTAAAGTCATATTAAACAATAGAAACTTCAGAATAATGAAATTGTATGAGACAGTCGATACTTCAAAATAATAGGAAAAATATTGAAAATTTTATTAGGTACTAAAGAAGAGTACAAAAAACACTAAAATCATATCAAACAACAAAGGTTTCAAAAAAGTACAAAAAAGCATTGTATAACCAATAGAAACTTCAAAAGAAGTAAGAAAAACATTGAAGTACGACTTCTTTATATTATGAAGTCTTCAAAGACAAATACCAAATACAACTTCAATTTTTTATAATAAAAAAAATAATTGGTTGATTAACGTTAATCAAAGTAAAGTGAAGTCGTCGGCCTCATATACAAATTCTTCCTGTTTATGTAAATCGTTCACATGCCATATTACTTCTTCCTAATGAAGTCATCCTTGGTTGGTACGATTTCCCATATTGGTAATTTTTTCAAAATTTGTCCATTTTGATAATTTCACCAAATAGATAAAAGTGTCATATTCTCATCTTGAAGTAAAATTTATTGTTATCTCAAATTTCATACTCAAATGATATAAAACTGTTGTCGCAATCCAATTTCCATTTGGTATAACGGGTATTCTCGTACATTTACCTTTACTATTTCAAATATATTAAATAATTAAAAAAAAATTAAATAACCATAAAGAAAATATCAAAATGACTTAAATTATAAAAGTGTATACCATTGAACACTTGGAATTGATGTGAAAAAAAATTAAAATAAAAGTATTAAAAAGGAGTATAAAACAATCACATTGTGTTCTAAATATTATTTGATTTAATAAAAATGAGATTTTTATTTTCTCAAATGGAATATCATTTGAACAAAGCTAAAAAAAGGTGTAATCAAAATTTTAATACAAAATAAAAAAGTTTAAGCATAAGTGAAGTTAGTACATATTAAACAAGTCGAAAAACTTTTAGGTTAGAGAATAAAAAATTATGTGACAAAGAAATAAATAAAGATTTTTCAAATTAAATGAAAGTAATAAGAAAAAATATCATTAAAGACAAATTTGTTAAGTAACATAAAAAAATATGAATATTTTAATAATTTGACAGATCTAAGGAAATGAAGATAGACATACTTATCCATATCTTCATTAAAACTTTCAATGTTACTCATAATCATATATTATCAATGCAAATAGTTTTCATCAATATTTATATTCGAACAATAATTATGTGAACATATTTATTTGACATCCCTCCATTTTATAAAGACAGAAAGCAATCAAAATAAAAGAGTGCTTGACATAATCAAGAACTAGTTACCAATTCACATCTTTAATGTTACATTGATTAAGAAAATTTCTTGGTAATTACTACCTTAAACATGAACAGTGTTAATTTTAGACAAATACAATAAATATTCTCTTAAGTCCGCATTTTGATCTTGAACATTTAATGTGGACTTAATTGGGATGCGGACTTATGAAATTTTAATAGTTATATTACAATATGAAATATTATAAGTATTATAAGTCATATAATTACATTATAAAATAGTATGAGTGTTGAAAATTTGTAAAAATTATAAAAATATAAAATATATGATAAATACAAGAGATATGTTACAAGAGAAACTTCTGATTTTATTTTATTCCTATATGTAATAAAATATATAGTCAAATGACTTTTACAAGATTTTTTTTCTGAAAATAAGTCATAAAATTATTGATCCGAGAATTTTTTTTTCTTATCAAATGCGAATTTAAACGGAATGCAAATTTAAATGAATGTAAACTTAAACATGTTTACTATACTTAAATGACAAGCTAATAAGAATTCACTCAAATCTCGTATACAAATGTCATCCACAGATGGGAAGGATAGATCAAGAAATCAATTACTAATTTTGAAGATATTTTAAAAAAATAAATTTAAAAGTTTAATTTCTCACGAGAGCAACTTGTAAAATAATATTCACACATGAATTCTACAATTTAATCAAATTCTTAGTGAATATGTATTTGATTTCGTACATAATCAACGTGTGTTTGTGTATATATATATATATATATATATATATATATATATATATATATATATATATATATATATATATATATATATATATATATATTAAACTCTAGTTTCAGATAAAAATGTTTGGAAGAGATGCTCAAAACTTATGTTTAGACTACGCAATTGAGTCCACTTTATATATAGTACATACAATAACAACAAATAATTATAGAAAAAATAATAATATACATTATATGATGTGTTTATAAAACTTGTAATAGATAAAAGTATAAAAGAAAAATAAATCCTATAACTCTGATAATATTTGAAGATATTGCTAAACATTAGCTTGTTAGAAGGAAACAATTTATTTAGCCTGAAAAAAGATAAAAGAAAAATTAAATAAATTTGAGGTCAGAAAATCCTAAAAAATGATTAGCAAGTGCGCCTTGGAAATGCTGCTACTGATGCATCTCAAAAATGTCGAGACCAGTGCAGCTAAAAAGAGTAGAGGCCGGTGCACCGCGAAAATGTCGATGATAATGCGCTTGAGAAAAGCCATGGACATTGCGTCTAGGGATGAAATCAAGACAATAAGAAGCCTAGGCATCTGTAACAACCAAATAATGACAACAATGAATTAGATAATTAGACAACAAAAGAACAACTAACTCGAGTTCCGAGTTTTTGTTTAGAGGAACTCAGCTGCGAAATAGAAATTAAGCATGCCTCACAGAATGCCTCAATTGATTTATAACATGAACTTTGCCCTCACTTATATATATGCATATCTCTAGACCGGATATAATCACCAACAGACATAACCAACGTCAAGATTATCTTATTTATCATGTTACTATTTATTATACATTCTTGTCCTCACTGGCTACATGTTTTACACCGGTGCAGAAAGGGAACATATACGGATAACCAGTACATCCATGCACTCTCGCTCGAGTGTGAAACTATACAATTCGGTGGTGATATTAAGAAGTCTTAACATATATATCACTGCTTCAGGCTTTACACCACAAGACTTCAAGTACATAAACAAAACACCATTCACTGTGAAATTCCAGCTGCCACAGGGCGGCTGACAGATGTTTGGTTTGATTTTTTGCGATCAAGAGAGGTGGTTTTCTTACACTGCAATGAATCCACTTTTTTTCTCTTGTTTGAAGCTTCATCTTGAGTAACATATTTCAAAAGTGCCCCTCTCCTTGAACCAGTCTTGTTCAGATATTTCACAGCTTCTCGTCGTTCAGGATTCTCGTTACACTGATTGAGTGATCTTTTACGGCTCTGCTTACTCTCCGATTTATCACGTGAGACATGAAATTTATCTGACAAATCCAACTCAAGCTTATTAAAAAACAAATCATTCATACAAATAATGCTGAAAAAGAAGGCAATTAGCATAATTATATTCAGCTACCTGAAGCATCTTCAAGAGGGGAGGTGGGCGGAGGCGAAGGCAGAGATGGTGAACAAGCACCAAAATTCTCTCTAAAATCAACTTCTTCCTCACAGTCATAGTTATTATCAAGACTAGAATTCTCAGTATATGATTTTCCATCAAATACGGAACGACAATCCAAGGTCACCCTGTTCCTGAACAACTTTTGGGTTTCAACGTCTTTAGAGCTGCTATGGAGAGAAACGCTTTCCTGATTTGACCCGTAGAGAAATTGTCCACAGCCATGAGTAGCATCTTTAGAGTCATTTGGTTCAGAAAAAGCAAGTTCGTCTGGACAAAAATAATCAAACGGAGGATCAGAACATCCTTTGGATACAGCAGCCCCGCCTTCCTCAGTACTTGGAACCAAATTGGGATTAGATTTAGATATGTCATCACCAACGTCTAAAACAGACGTAGGAGATGTACTTGAAATATTTGGATCCAAACATTGCTTTTGAGATTCCATGATACTAGAAAACCATGGAGTACCCTGTCTTGCATAAAACAGTATATATGCTTCCTGAGACCGTACAGAGTCTCCTGATACCTCAGTAACCTGAAGAAAACCCCCAGATACAACATGTTTTAACTTTAGAGAACATTAACCAACACAATAATTACAAAAGCACAAACCAAATGAAAAGAAACTTCAGAAGAAACGAACTTATTTAAGATATGGAAGACAAAATGTTGGGAGAATAGAACATGGAATCTTAACAGAGTTCAACCATAGCAATTCCACATGCTTATATAGGAAATAAGGTAATATTAAACTAAACTAAACAAAACTATCTATGATAGTATCACTTTTAACTATAGGCAACTGTTTACTGAACATGCCAAACCAAAAGGCATGAACTATCAAACAAAATTCAAATATATTTCTTCAACTTAATAACACAATAGCCAATGAATTATCTAGTCCCATGAAGAAACATTAGGAAGAACTAACATTTTATCATCGAACAAATATGCAAAATATCTAAAAGCATCTAAAGGGGAAACAATAATACCATCGAATCATCCAACTTGTGCCATGTGTCTGGACCAGAGCGCACAAAGCAGAAGTAATGCCCTGAAGTAGAAGAAAATCCAGTATGCACAACAATGGCATATAAATCATATTTCATCAGTACCTATCAGCGTAAAAATGAGTCAGAAAACAGAATTCACGAGGGAAACAAGAGAACTCAAAAACTACACACGTGCAAAGATCTAGTAAATGTAAGTTCGGCAATAAAACCACAACTCACATCATTGTTTTGATTAGAAATGGTGTAAGGCTGCAAGTCTAACTCCAACGGGAAATCAATATGCTTATCAATCTTCTCAACAAGTATCCCATCTGTCTTAAATCTTTTTAAATGAAATGTTGCAATTGATGGTGTCATATCCAACATAAGCTGCTTCTCCATGGACACTTCTTCCTTGCAGTTATCACATCTAAAGTTTGCGTCAATCTTTTCCACCTTAGTAAAAGAGTCCAAAGCACTCGGAAGAGAATCTACACTTTCTATCTCTAAACTCATGTCAATCAATGGCTCATAAGTGTCAGAAGTGCGACCACAGCTACAACATCGAAGCTAAAACACAAACACAATGAACAGCTAAATATTAGCAATTTACCAAACACAACACTGTTAATCGAAACCAAAACAAAAATTTCAACAAAAGATAACTATGCGAACACAAGACAAATAAAGGAGTCAAAACCCAAAGTGTTGAACAATGTACTTCACTGCCATACTTTGCTAATGAGACGACCACCAAATACTTTCTGTACAAGATTATCATCTTCAAAATTTAAATCAGTCTTCTTCAAATCTAGGAAACACCTTTCCAGTTTATCTAAAGCACACTGCATGAATTCATGGGCATCCTCCTGCTGATATCTTCTAAATCCAGAAGAAAAATCTATAAAGATGATAGTTATGGATTACAACAGTCATTAGTGAAAAAATAAATCAATCTTGCAGTATTCAAAGGTTATATTTCACAAGCTAATCATGCAAAAGTTACTACTAGTGACAATCCTTAATTATTCCAACCCAATGAGTGGGCACAGATCCAGATTAGACTACAAGGTAGTTAAACAATCATCATGAAAGTCATAAAAGAAGGATACAACTCAAATTGTTCACAAATTTCAAAGGTGAGAGAGTCCGTCCACATGCGGCCAGGGAACGTTCAACCTGGTCACGAAAAGTGCATATAACACAGAAGCAATCCATATGACCTGAAATTTCCAAATCTTAAAAATCAGAAACTATACAAGAGAAACAGACAGACACTCAAAACATACACACAAGAGCAAGGAGCAAACAGCTGTAAAGGCGCTGCTTTACAAATTTCAATCCTAAAGATAATCCACCCACTCAGTCAGTCAACCACAAAAGTAATGAACAAACAGCTGATCATCAGTAACTGACAGGTCCCTCAACAATACTACAGATCACCCTATACACTAGAAGTAAACATGTATAAGCAACACCAAATTTAAAATTCAAACAAGCATAACTCACCAGCGCAAGGGAAATTATGAGTACACGCACGAATACCCTGCACTAGAGGCACTGTATGTGTAAAGCATTGCAGTATAGCATTGAGAAAACACGTATTGCCGAGATTCGAAAGTCCTGCTCCCTGTTAAACGGAACACAATATCATCAGTATAAAAATTAAGAGAAAAAACCATTAAAAAAATAAAGCCAAAGAAAACAACGACCACAACCATGTTAGAAGGCCCAATTGCATAGAAGGATTCTGCACCTATTGAACCCTCGTTCTCATCTAAGAGCCAGTTCCCTTGGGTAGTAACCCACGATTCCGGCGCCACCGCCGAGACGGGTGAACAAGAAGTCAACAGCAAAGTCGAATCGTTGTTGAGCTGCCGGAACTGCGTGTCCGTATTACAATTCTCTTGCGCAGCTTCCTCGCCGCAAACTCCGTAAACCCCCGGAAGGGTAGATTCGCCGATGGCCGATAACCGACCAGAATGATCGCAACCATCGCCGACCGATTCAGAGGGACATAGAGTTTCGGAAACGAAATTGGTAGCGGGAGAAACCTCCATTGGACCCTCTGCGGACCTAGCCGGTGAAGGGAGTGAGAAACACATTGAATTTCGCGACGCGGAGTAAAGTTAGGGTTGAAAAGATTGGGGGTTTAAATGATGTTGAACAATTGAACAATGACTACGAATGAAGGCGGGGGCTTTTGAACTGGAAAAAATTGGGGGGAATTTGGATTATAAATCAAAGGATAACAAATTGGGAAAGCGGGGTTTGGGGGTTAGGGTTTTGATACGAAGAAGAAGAGGAGGGAAGGTGAAATTCGTTTGAAATGAGAGGGAAAAGGGGTTCAATGTTTTGAGATTTTGGCACCAAAATCATTTTAGTGAAAGTGACATCGCGGGTATGCTTTCTCTCTTTCTCTCTCTCTCTCTGATACTGTACATGTATAGTGTTTGGTTTTGTGCCAAAGACAATACATTAACTAAACCAACACTCTTCTTAATCTTAATACAAACACAAGCCTCTGAGATATTTATTTATAATAATATGAATGTATAATTAATGATTAATTATCTGTCAAAGTGCGTTGCCAATTAAAATTAAATGCATTTATTAAATTAAATTACACAAAAAAGCTAACTGTTTTCTATTTAATGCAATAAATATTCTTAAGTTATTTTACATTATTTATCTTTATATACACACGAAAATTTTCAATATTATTATGACAATTATTTCCTAATAAAATAATAGTTAAATTAAAAGAAATGACAAGCTGGAGTTCAAATATGTTAATTACAGTGGACTTTGAACAATTAATTATTTAACATTTAGAAATATTTTAAAAAAGTACTTTTCAAAAAAAATATATAATATTTAGTTTTTATTTTCTAGCAAATATAATTTAGTAAAATACAGTGACCGGTTATCAAACAATTCTCGTACCAAAAAGAAAATAATGAATAACTAACTATTGTGATTTTGATTGTTTTACACTAATCTAACACTGTGCAACGAAAGATTGTGCTCAAGAAATTAGCGAAAAAGTTTTATTTTTCTGGTCTGAAACATGTGGATCGGTAAAATTTGATTTGGTCGAACATGATGTTATTAACTAAAATTTTGGTTATTTGAAAATTTTAATAAGATCGTTTTCCTATCGGTTTAGAAGTTAAAAGAAAATTATTTTATGTTTTATGTGTTTTGTTGTGTAATAATAATATTAAATATTTATCTTATTTGTTATTGTACTATTCAATTCCTTTATGTATCTAAAAATGGTTGAAGGAAATTTTTCAAGTTTTGCGAATTTTCTTTGAATTTTGTTATTCAGTTTATGAATTGCAATTTTTTTCTTAAAGTAATTAAAATGGTTTTATTTGTTGGAATTATTTAGATGATTTAGAATATGAGAAAAAGCATATAGTAGATTTTAATATCTAACTTTTCCTCGTTATTTTTTTTAATTAAGAAATTAATATTTGTGACTGAAAAATAGATTTAAGGAACATATAAATATTCAAACTAAGAAGACTGTGGTGGTTTCATATATGAATGAAATATGGCAAGTTTCATATGTTAATTGACTTAAGTTGAATATTGATTATGTATCTAAGAGTTGTCTTATTTTGGCCTCATGTGTTGATATCTTTAAAGGAAGTATGGACGAATATGTTGGTAGTTTTTTAATCTTTTTAGATGTATAAATTTTTTCTTATATTAAGTTTATGGGTTATTTATGCTTGAAAACATATTTAAAATGAGAACTTTTTACAACTTTGGTTGGATAGTAATTATTATTTAATTTGTACATATATGCAATTCAAAAAATTTCATGATTTTCGTAAAAGAAAAATCATTATGCTCATAAATTTGAGTTTTGTTCATAGAGAATAATATAATTGGTGTAATTTTTTATCATGAATTTGGTATGGTTCTCTTGTTTTGTATTCTTTAAATTTTTCTTTAATAAATTTTCATATAATAACAAACGATGAACTTTAGGATATCAATATAATTAAGATGTCAAAGTTGAGTGTGATATCTAATATAATTTTATTTGGATGAAAGATTAAAAATCGGGAAAATAAAAATAAACAAATATTGTTTATCAAATGATCTTTTAGCGTGCATTAATAGATTGTCATAATGAAAACAAAAAATATTAGTTAACTAAATATCATATTTTTTATTTTTGCTGCTTCACCGGAATAAAAGATCATCATAATCTAAATTATATGATAATAAGAAAAGATATATGATAATAGATAAAAGATCATTGTATAAATCTTGCGATTCTAAAGATTTTCCATAGTTTCTTGCGGTAACACATCGTGATAATGAAAAGATAATAATATTTATCTAAATTTTATATTCTTTTATTATCTTTCATTCGCCACAATGATTTTGAATATTTTTCTAAATTTAATTGAAGTGTTTTAAAATTTACAAATTCATAAAGCTCCTTTAAGCATTTTACAGTAAAAAGATTAAAATCATATCATATAAATGCATAAATTGCAGACTATAAAAGTGTTATTATGATAAAGAACTTATATTTTAAATTTAACATTTTTAGTTTCACTCAACTCATACTAAATAATATTAAAGTTTATCACCTAAACTAATCATTGAAATTTTAAGGGTTAAATATGTTTTTGGTCCTTCAAGTTTAGTGAATTTTGGAATTAGTCCCTCATTAAAATTTTATATCAATTTAGTTCTTCATCTTTCAAAATGCGTGAATTTAGTCATTTTAACCAAATTTTGTTAAGTTTATTTGACGTTTCAAACACATTTCATGATAGTATTTAAGTTAACATTGAAGCAAAAATGTGTCAAACAGTGTAAATAATTTAAATACTATCATGAAATGCGCTTGAAACGTCAAATAAACTTAACAAAATTTGGTTAAAATGACTAAATTCATGCATTTTGAAAGATGAAAGACTAAATTTGTCAAAAGTTTTGATTAGTGACTAATTCCAAATTTCGCTGAAACTTGAGGGACCAAAAACATATTTAACCCAAATTTTAAAACATTTTAAATATGTAAAATGTCTTTTCTATTTTTCTTTCAATCAATCTTTTCTAGTTTTTCTAGAAGAGCTTATTTTAAAAATATTGATAAAAAGTTTTATATTATAAACATCAAGTTTTATCTTTAAGTGTAAAATATACATATATTAAGTTATTTTTAATTAGAGTAATTTTGTAATTTACTACATTGAGTTACATATTTGATTTTATTAATTTAAGCGTTGTTAATATGAGTATCATCTAACTGAACTCAATCAAGATTACAAATACATGATTTTTTTTTTAATGTATCTTTTTACTTACATTTTACGCTTAAACATTTTGTAGCGAAATATTAAATAATATCTAACCATCAGTGTGATCTACAGGTATCTCTCAACATAAACAAACTTCAATCTATCCAAACCATATTTATCTTCAATCTGTCTAACCATATTATTATTTTAAATTGTTTAAAATAGTAATTAAACACTACATTTTTTTATTGGAAATAATTAAAGTATTTAAACCTTACATTTTAGTTATTTTTTGAGATACTAATTAGATTTTTTTATTGGAAATAATTAAAGCGGAATAGTAGAATTACTGCATCTGATTAAGAAATTTCGAAATATTGGATTTGAGTTTGTGTTAGAAATAAATCCTTATTAATGATGTGAAACACTTGTTAAAAAATATTTAATTCTCATCAATGCAGAACAGGTTTTTAAAATCCGTTATTTAGAGTCTTTTAACTCTATTATCGAAGAAACTTAAATCAGTAAAAGTTTAAGTTTGTTATGAACTAACAGTCTGGTGTTAACTAACATACTTAAATACGAATAAATTTTTATATATATAAAAAAAAACTTAAAACAAGATCTAAATAATAAGAATTTTATAAATCACAAAAACTAATTAGTTTCTGAAATATAGATAATATCGTTTCAATGTTGATGATTTATCTTAATATTGAAATAATTATTTGAAATAAAAAATTAATTACTAGAATTAGTAAAATAATAAAACTAAAAAGTAAGTTTTTTATAAAAATAATTATTTCAATTTAAAAATAATAGTTAAGAAGATAAATTTAAAAAATGAAAAGAGAACACAAAAATATGTATATTTGTTATATATAGTTATAAATTATTGTGGTTCATATTAGTCTTAATATTAATATTTATATTAATAATTTCAGCATAAATTTTTTTATTATTATTATTATCAATAATGTTGTTATTATTATAAGTATTTTTTTTAATTATAAAAAATGTTATTGTACTACATAATTTTATTAAATAAATTTTGAATCTTTAAAAAAATTATAATTTATAATTATTTATAATATTATTATTTGTGTTTTTAATTATTAAATATATATTTTTTAAATTTATTTAATTAAATATAATAAATATTATATTATATTTTATATAAAACAGAAGAAAAAAAGATCTATGCGTATGCACGGGTCACATACTAATTAACTTTAGCAAAAAGATAGAACAAATTTACCTCATGTTCGCTAGCAAGACCAACAACAGCGGAACTTAGATGGCTTGTAGAAGCATGACCCTCCAAAAAAAATAATTTTTCTTTGAAATATTATTTAAATTATTTAAAAAATAATTCAGATTGTTTTTTATTTTGTTTTTATAAAATATAATAAATAATAATATATCAAATTAAATATAATTAAAAACAATAAAATTTATTGAGATATTATTCTTGTTCTTTCTCATTTTAAGTTTTTCACGCATTATATTTATCTACGCTTGCATTTTTTTTTTTTAAAAAAAGGAAATAGAAAGTTAGACACAAATTTTTCTTCTCTCTCGTCTTTTATTGATTATCTTTTTTTATTATTTAAGATAAAAAAATGTAACTCTCTTTTGTTTCTTGATGGTAGAATATTAGTTTGATATTTAGTATTTTTTTTTCCATCTTATTAGTTTTTTGTGTATTTATTTTTTTATGAATATAGAAAAAAAGTTATGTACTGTATGTTTTTTCATAATCACTCTTTAAATGTGACTTCATTATCGTAAATTTTATTAGTAATTACGTCTCTCAATTTTTTATTAGATTTTGATAAATTATTTTTTTATCTTAATTTTTTTTAAATAGGTATATTGATGAAAAATAAAACCATAGATTAATTTTTTAGGTGATAACATGAAAGATACCAAAACAATACAAATTCACTTTTTCACCTATAAGCATGATACTATTCTATTGTTGTATTAGAGTAATAATTTCTTAAGATTCAAAGAATTATAGGTGGAAAGTTTCATATTAATTATTTTGAACTTGTTATAGGAAAACGTTCTCAACTATAAAGAGATGAAATTAGAAAAACTTAATTAAAATGGGTTTCAAATCAAATACAACCTCAAAACTATAATTTTTGTAAGGAAGAACATACAAGGACATTTCAATACTAAATTATATATACTTTTGTTATTGTTATATCAATGACAATGATTAAATATATAAAATTTGAGTATATCATTTTGGCCCCTCCAATATTTTTTATCAAGATCTGTCGTTGAAGACCAAGCTTCTTCAAGATACTTAATATACGAAGCACGATTATCTTGGTGGTGGACCTATGTGTATATGAGAGTGGACAATCTCACCTCCTGATTTTTAAACATTTTTATCAAATATTTAAAAATAAATTATTTTGTCCTCTCACTCATCATATATTTATTCCTCTAATTTTGTTCCTCGTAATGATCTAATTTTATTGTAAAAGGTCGTTGAATTGAGACTGAAATCATTTTAAATGGTTCTCGCTCATATTGCTCATATTACATCTTACATCCACTAGAGCATGTAATGATTTGAGGATTCATTAGTGGAAATTATCATGTATAGTATACTAGTTTGTGCTTTATAAATTTTGAGGTTTCATTGAATGTTTTGAATTTTAATCTAGCACAAAATAAAAATCTTAAATGAGAATTCTAAGCACAAAAAAAATGTGTTTATTTCACATATAAAGAAATTAACATTGGAAACTAGAAAGTAACTTATTTGAAGAAGCAAGGTACAGTATAAGGGAGTAGAGTGTCCGAAACGGTTTAGTTGAGTGTCATTACTTCTTGTTTGCAACCGGTATTGCTTGATTCCTTCATTTTTTTATCACTTTGTTGGCAAAGTCTTAAAAATAATAAAGGCAATTTTTGTTGTGCTTAAATTAACCCAAAGCCAAATAGGCCACCTCGAGCCATTTCGGAAAAATATCCCACTACCATCCTTTCTTATATGTCAAGGGAAAAGAAATACAAAGAATATGAACCATGGCTAGAGGTTGAGTTGAAGTAATAATATATGGTTAGTATAATAAATATTTAATGTAAAAAAATGGGAGAGAGAAATTTAAATTATGTAAGAGAAACAATCTTTAAAAGAAACATGAATTTGAGGTTGTGGGCTTAGAAAATGCAAAAATATAATTTTGCATGTGTTGCTACCACTGATTTGATGAGATTTCATATGATTAATGTTGTCTGTATCTGGATTAAGAGATGAATTTGAGAGAGTGAATTTCATATGATTAATGTTGTCCGTGTCTGGAATTGTTTGAATTAAAAGAAAGATGCTTGGATTAAGAAAAAGATGTTGTGATTTAAGATCAAAGTGTGTGTATGATGTAATAGGTGTGATAAATTAAAAAACAAATTTAATAGATAAAATTATATGATTACTATTTTACCCTTGATGATAAATGTAATATAAATATACACATAAATATTATCATTATTGTAAGTATTATTATATAAAGTTTTATGATATAATATAAATATTTTTAAGACATTTCACACATTTTCTATACAAATTTGTTCAAACATGTGAAGAAAGAAAAAGGTGAACTGCACATCTTGTTTTTCGTGTTTTTCTTTTTTATTTTCACACTGTCTCTTTAAATTTGTTAACTTTACAACATTTGTAACAAGATTAAGTAGTTTTAAATTTTTGTTCATGTTTCCCTTCCTCGGCTTCCACCACAATTTGAACTCACCACCATATTTGAAGTCCATTTTTTCTACAAAAATTCACACACAAAAAAAAATCTACCTTTCTCAATTGAACAATGTTGTCCACAATTGGTGAAATTATTATTAACTGCTCTCACCACAAAAGTTGCACCTAAAGGGCAACAACACGAACCCAAGACAAACTTTCAAAATGCACATTGACATTGTCAACAACAAATTTAATATTAGAGTTTCAACTTTTATTTTAATCAAGGCAAAAATGAAAGTTCCTTCACTAGTAAAAAATTCTTTAACCTCCCACATGTGCACAAAGTTTTTCTTTTAATAAAAAAAATCCATGTGTCAAATAAAGTACGTCCACGTCAACATCATTGTTACACATGTAAAAAAAAAAACTTTTCAAATGAAATTATATATTAACTTTTCGGTAGTCAAAGAGGATCTATTCCATGTATTACTAAAGTATCTAGATCAATTTTATATGAAGTTTTCGAAAGGAACCAAATTTCAATTTTGCATATATAAGTTAAAAAAACTAAAAACATATTAACTCTTATTTGAAATTATCAAATGATTTGGTCTTTTGTGGTGTCAAAATATCACTAGTTCATGAAAAACAAACTATTAGTTGTGAAAGTAATATACATATGAATGCATATAAAGATAAAATATAAACTACGACAAACAAATTAAAAATAAATAAAAAAGACAACATTTATTATCTTATAAAGGAAATTGTAAAATTATGGATTATAACTTGTTATTATAGACTATATATATATATAGTTTACTCATCTTTTAAATTTTCGTTAATACTATTTTTTTTAATTGGAAACAATCAAAGCGGGGTATTATAATTTTCTAAATGTCATTAAGAATTTTCCCAAGATAACATTTCAGTCTGTGTTGGAAATAATTCCTCATTAATGATGTAAAACACCTTGTTAAAAAATATTTAATTGTTATATGTTGTACAATAATTACATTTGATACATAGGTGGTTGTCACCTACACCAAATTTAATGGATAGTTTATATACAAAACTTATACTCTTAGATTATTCTATCTTGAATATCTGTTATCAGATTGGAGGCCAAGAAACTGAGTTTCTTTCCAGTCTCACCAGCAATATTTTTCAGAGAAGAAATGTCTTCATAAGCCTACAAAATAGCACAAAAAGAAGAGAAATATGTGATGTGAACATAAGAAACATTATTAGTGACATGAACAATAAAGTTTATAAATCCAGAAAACATACACGGAAAGATAGTCGATTAAGGAGGTCATTAGCATCAGCATCATTATTGGAAGAGTTGTTTCTCGAGTTACCAAAAAGATCAGCACTAGAAATGGAAGTTGAAGACTGAAAATACAAGAGTATCCATTATGACGTTTAAAAGATGAAAGAAATGAAAAATAAATTATCTAATTTTGTTCCATTTCCATGTCAGCGGAATAAATGTTCATGTTTTATCTAAATTGTGATGAATATTTCGAGTTAGATATGGAAATTTAAAAACAATGGAACATGTATAAGGAATTGATATCAATTTTTATCTAAAACTTAAAAAAAAAATATTTTGTAAGTTTTGTTTTTTAAATGTTCAATTTTTTCATTTCTATCGAATATAAAATTTAAACTCACAATTAATTTTTCTAACAATTTCAGACGATGTTTCAATCATTCATTATAATAGAGACACTTACTGAAAATTTTGACAGGATAACTTTTGAATCATTTGCATCTTTGTTTTGATTTCCAAAAAACTGAGAGGAAGAAATTGATCTAGCATTTGAGAATTTCCTTCTTGCTTCATTGGACTCCTCAATCTAGTAAGGGTGATAATCCAAGACAAAACATAAGAAACGAATTAAAATGAAAATAACCAAAAAATATATACGAACATTAATCATGGCTTTGAGATAAAATGAGATACTTATACAAAAATTATATTTAGTGTCTACGGGATATGTCATGGGATCATGCATTATAAACACAATATATCCTTAAACATAAAATATTTTAGTTACTAAAATTCAATATGGTTTTTTGTCATAAATTCAATGAAATTAGAGTCCACAAAAATTACTAAATGTTTATGAGAGTAAAGAAGTATAATGCGTTTATGGACATTGAAGAGTGTAATTTCCTTCAATGTCATAATATTTGAGGTAAATGTTAATGTTTGATGTGTAATCAAAATTATAGATTCCAAAAATAAAATATGATGCTTTAAATAGGTTTTTGTCCCTATAGAATGGTCATATTTTGGTTTTTATCATTTTTTTAACTTTTTGTTAGTACAAAATTTATTTTGTTAGTCTTTCTCCATTTTATTTCATGGTCTCTCTAAAGCACATTTTATTTATTGTTTTTGTCCCTATAAAAAGTAGATTAATTGTTTCTTGTCCATCTAAAATACTTTTAAAGGGGTTAACTCAATATAATAAAATATTATAAGACTAAAACAAGTAAAAAAAATATCAAAACAAAATAAAAAACACTAAATTAGGAATAAAATGTTAAAGACATTTAAAAAAATGTAGATGGTGCCGTTTTCCAATCTTACCTAAAGTTTTACCATATACAATGTACATGATAAAATAAAAAATATAATATTATAATTAAACAAACAACACTAATAATAGAAAAATTACACCATGACTCCTATTTTTTTCTTCGTGTCCTTTATTTTTATTTTTTAAAGTGACTTAGTATGAATTATTGATTCTTTCATAAAAAAGGATAATGATACATTAATCAATGGTTCACATTCAGTTGCGTCAAAGAATAAATAATGTAAATCAAAAAATGGAAGTCATAGTATCATTGTTCCTAGTAGTAATACTTATGATAATGCATGCAAGTGTTATGAGAAAAAATAAATTATATAGATCAAACCAAATATTCTTTGTAGCTAAAAGTTAAGTTTTCTAAGAATGTCTTACTTTGTCTTTTGATGAATTTGACCCAAATTCCTTTGGAGAACCGTTATCCATTACGAAGTCTGCAAAGACGCTTGATGACTCTGGCAAGGATACATGCCTTACTAAGCGAGCCTTAGCTTTAGAATTCAAATCAAATGATTGGTCATTTTCTACATACTCAAATCGAGATGTAGATGAAGACCCTGAAAGTGTATGCTTCTTTGCTGCTGTTGGTGGTTCTTCTGGCTTTTGCTCATACAGAGACTCACATGACTGTGTATCATAGGCATAATTTTAAATAAGAAAAAACACATTTTCAAATTATATAAAACCCATGAAGTACGTACACGAATACGACACAGACACACAAACACGAACCCTGAAATATGAATAAACAATCAAAATATCATTATCCTTATTGAAATGTAAATGCAAATAAAAAGTATACCTTTCCAGAAAGCTTTCTAGCACCAAGTCCCGCAGCTTTTTTTGTTTTCTTAACAGAAACAGGTTTTTTGACAGTATTAGAAACTGTTGTGTGTGAAGCTTTGGGCGAAGAAGGGCTCTCTGGAATCCCAGGACTTTGCGAAGCATTTGGTGATTCATTAGTCTTTACTTGAGAAATTCCTTCAACAACTTGTTCAAACGGAGAAGCAGTAGGTGATGATGGCGAATCTACCTCCTTATCTGTCATACTTTTTGCTACTTCCTTAGAAAGAATTTGTCTGTATAACTCTGCACCTCTCGATGTATATTTTGCCTCTATTTTACCACCATCAGTCCAACCATGCTGCTTAAAGAAATTTCGCGCACGGTTGTTTCCTCCCAGGCTCATGGTTTTCAATTGCTCTGGAGTCCACATGTCTAAGTTTGTAGATCTACAAAACAAACACATAATCAATGTTCTTAATTCCCTTTAACGTTGTATTGTATGTCCGTTAGATGCAAAAACGACAATCCATGTACATTAACTTGCCTGACAAAACTGACATGGACACCGAGACTACGATGTGCAGCGGAACAATCGATGCAGAGGAAGATCCCATAGGTGACGGAGGCCCAAGTTGGATTTTTGGCATTACAATCGAAACACATCTGAAACAAAATGCAGAGAAGGATGTGAAGTAGAAACACACATGAGGAATAAGAAAAGACATGGATGATGATTATTAACCTTGTTTTCAGACTTTGCCTTGAGTTTCCGAAACACATTGTTCTTGTCGTAGGAAGCATCCGAGGCCATGGGAACGTGAAAGAGAAATGAAGAAAATGGGAACGGAAATGGGTATTTAGATAAGTAGTTTATTTATGGAATGAATTAATTGGGGGTTGTGACTTTCTCAAGTAAACGGGGTTGCTTGGTTTTGGTGAATGAAAGCACGTTCCTCCTTTGAGCAAAAATAACCAATCATCTTTTATAGTCATTCCTTCTTCTTCTTCTTTGTTAAAAACTAAATCTTTCATTATGTCTTCTTTTTTTTAATCAGAAAATGACATGGAATTTCTGTATTCTCTTGGTTTTATTTGAGTCCACCAACTTGTTATAGTGTCAAATGCTGTCCCTTTTAAACTCGGACTCAGGTATTTTTGTATGTCATGTTTATTTTTAATTATTTAGTGATAAAGAATTTATAGTGTAATGTCTATTAAATTACTTTTTAGAGAAGGAGTTAAGTTAACTTTAAAATAGTTGTTTTTGTTTCTACCATTCACCTTCTACTTTATAAATGAGTTGACTTTAAAATCTTAAATTAGAAGAAAAGAAATGATAAAAATGAAATACAACGTTTTCTCAAAATTATTTTCAAATAATTTTAGTATCTTCTTACATTCACCTAATATGTTAGTGTTATATTCTTTTATTTAATATTTTAAAAATTCTAACAAAACTGTCGCTTTACAGATCAATGCAGTTCAGGCAAAATGTTCTTTGAATCAAATTTAGTTTTCACACAATTGAATTAATCTTGAAAATTTTGAACACTCCTAGTTTTTCCTTGAATTTTTCTCCTCAACTTTTCTGCAAACAAATTGAAGATTGTGTTTATTGACGGGCTGGTTTTTTTTATTGAGCTTAATAAAAGAACAAAGGATCTTTCTTTCTGCACAGCAAAAATTTCTTCTATATCTTCGATCATTTTTTCAAATCTCAAAAATATCTTTTGACCATTTAAGTTCATGACATCACATCCCAAAAATATATAATCCTAAGTCAATTTTCAAAAGTCAAAATATATTATTCAAAGTCAACTTTCGAAAGTCAAAATATATTACTGACAGAAGTTAAAATACATTACCAAAGTCGACTTCCAATATATATATATATATATATATATGTATATATTCTTTCTCTTTCATTTAATTTTTTTAATTTAAAGTTTTGATTTTAAATTTTATTTTTTAGTTTAATATATATATATATATCTTATTTTTTATTTTTTAAATATATATTAAAAATAATTAAAAAATAAATTAAATTAAAAATACTTAAACTTTATATTAAAAATATATTAATTTTGTTTTAACTATTTTTAATTTTATTTAAAGTTTATGTTTTCTAAATATTTTTTTTAGTTTATTATTTTTTATTTTATTTATTTTTTATGTTTTCATATTTTTTAATATATATTTGAAAAATAAAATAATATATATAATTTTATTTTTACTGAAAAAATAAATAGACATATAAAAGTAAATAAAAATAAAATATTATTAAATTTTAAATAAAAAAACGAAAAATTAATTTTTTTAATTTAATTTTGACTCCGGTAATATATCTTGACTTCCGAAAATCGATTTTCAATAATGTATTTTAACTTCCGAAAGTCGATTTCTGATAATATATTTTGACTTCCAAAAGTCAACTTCTGATAATATATTTTGACTTTCGAAAGTCGATTTTGAGTTATATATTTTGACTTTTGGAAGTCGACTTCCGATTATATATTTTGACTTTCAGAAATATTCTTCACCAGAAGTCAACATTGGAAAATAATTTTTTAGGTGTGATGTGTGTGACTTTACATAAATGGTCAAAGGATATTTTTTTATTTAAACTTTTGTTGGGAGGTGTAGAAGAAATTTTAAAGGTGCAGAAAGAAAGACCCAAGAACAAACACAACTTACCTAAACACCAAAACGCTTATACCTATTGAAAAAAAAAAACCGTAAGTAGCAGGCATATAAGTCTGTGTCATGTTAGGCATTAGCTTGCTCTTTATTGGACATGGGCCTAATTTCTCGGACCTGTTTTGTTTTTTAGTCGTTGATCAGTAAAAAAAAAAAAATATTACGAGCAGTGAGCGAGCGTCCTCCAGCTTATTGGGCAAATTGTAAACGCCTTAAAGTGAAATATTAAAATATTAGGCGTGTTTAGTACCCAAGTTAAGTTATCATTTGGCTATGAATTACAAAATCAGGTAAAAACTAAAAGTTAAAAGTGGATAATTTGAAGTAAGTGTGCTCTTTTAATTGAAATATTTAATTAATTAAAAACAAAAAGAAATAAACATATATGAAATAAGAAAGGAACTAAAATTAATTTTTTAACATAAAAAACTAAAATCACAATTTAATCTAAAACAGTTTGGATCCAGTGAAGCTGAGCCACACAATTGATGTTAGTTAACATGTCTGGTCCTCTCTTAAGCTAGAAAAGACATGTTTTGCACTTTCATTGCGTCTATTTAGATGACACCCACCGTAGTGATATTGTCCTTGTATCAAATGTAATTGAAAAAAATAATGTGATTGTACTTTAATAGCATATTTTTGGTGATACATCTGAATCCACGTATTTACACTTGATGCTGTATATTTGTGGTTTACGTTATGCTGCAAATCTTTGGACCTAACATTTCATATGTCATACCTGTTATATAGAGTTATTCTTTTCAATTAGATATTCACCTAAAATTTGTATAATATATAAAAAGTATAAAAATGAAAATTTGATTTACATATTGTGGCCATAATTTAATAATTTTTTAGGTGTATGGGAAATATGAGAAGTTATCTGTCATAAGAAACTTTCTGATTAGTATTTCAGGGATTAAATTACATTTTAAATTTATTGTGTGTTCTACATTGGGACTTATTTGTTAATGTATTTTTTCTACAAGAAATTATTCTTTATATTTTTTAGACATGAATCAATTGAAATCTGTGCAGTCCTTGTTGAGAAGACAGCAACGATATCACTATCATTAGCACAAACCATGAAATGGAATGGAATAAATTCCGCACTACGTTTTGAGTCAATTTTATTTGAAAAAAAAAACAATTAGAAAGAAAATCTTCACTAAAAAATGACTTGGATTTGAAACAGAGAAGCATTAATATTAAAAATTATGAGGCTTAATTTAAGTAAGAGGGATAATTAAGAGTATTAATGAAGGAGGTTGGAGGAGAAGTTGATGGTTTAAGTAGCGACAGAATTGAATGCGTGAAGAACGTGGGGGTCCACGTGTCTAACTGCGCACCACACATCGCCATTATCGACTCATCTTGACTCACCTCCTCAAACATCTCTTTCACATTTCACATATTATCTAACTTTATTATCACTCTTTATCTTCACTAACCACCATTTCCCAAACAATTTAGTGTCAAATCTCACTAATCACATCTTTTAGCCCTTTTTCCTTCCTTACACCACTTTTTATGCATTGTTTCGTTCATGGCAATGTGTCAGATTGGACTTTTTTTTCTTATTATGATATAGGTGTTAACCAAGGTTTGTTGGGGAGACGCAAGAAGCATAGTAACTTATAATCATAGGACAATTAGTTCCTTTAGATTATCAGAGTCAGGTTCGTGTAGTAACCGATTTAAACGAGATCTTGTATCAAAAATCTTTATGATAGTGGATTAGGTAAGTGAGTCCCGTTAAGAATAACGGCGATACAAAAAAAGGGGTACTCGATTAGCTCAAGAGAGAGAAATACCAATGTTGGTTGAAAGAATTCACTCTTGAAGGAAAGATTGTTAGGAATTCAAATATGAGTCTAAGTCTCACATTTGCTAAAAATAAAAAAATAGAACACTATATAAAAATAAAGACCCATAAACTGATTGTATAGGTCTCATTAGTGTTGTATCTTATCAATAAAACTTCTTCTATTAAATCTAACAATAGGCTTCTTAGAACAATGTCTTACTTCATAGTAGTAACAACAATAATTAAATATCACATAAATTATATCAAAGAAATATAATTTTGTTGAGGGGTGTGCAAATATATCATTATATTTATGTCTAAATTTGTTACTATTAATTACTACAAATTTATGAACATAATTAAAAAAAATAACGAGAGAAATATTTTAGTTTTTTTTTTTTTTAATTAAGACTGCAATTTTTAAGTTAGAATTTTAAACTCACGTGGATCGCTTTCCCTTCAAGAAAGCTTTATAGTTTATTTAAATGAAACATTTAATGCTACCATTGCTTGAACACTTTAAATTAAGAGAAGGATTAATTAAGTTTTAGGCGTGAGATTTACCATATTTTATTTCTAGCATTTTGGTTGTTATAACTACTGGTGAAAAACAGAAGAAACGGAGTCAAATTTTAGTATACCTAAGTTCGACATGTTTTAAATAAACAATGCATGAATCTGGTCAATTACTTGTTATAGACATTTTCTTAAAGATTTAGCCTGTATTACATGAAAGCCTATTTAAAAGATATTTTATTATAAGAATTTTAAATTATAGGTAGCTTCATTGTATTATCAGCTTAAATAGGATGATTAAGAATTGCAATTTTTTTTATATTATTATGTAATGTATGTATCATTTTAAATACTTATTTATAAAAAAAATTATAAAGATTTTAACTAAAGTATAAATTTATATTTTCATAATTTCATTAATTTTTACACGTATCAAAACATGCTTAATAAAAAAAATATGATTTTGATACACTATAACAAATTTAATTCAAACAAAAAAATATTATTTATATTTTTACTCAAAAGGTCACGTGCATTAAGCCATGTCACGGTTCCCTTCGCCCGTGCACTTTCTCAAAATGTCTTACTCGGTTCGAACTTGACGTAGATCTGTTATAAAAGTACCACATTGTATTTTTTACCTTTAACAATAATTAATCAATTCATTTTTTTTTCAAGTGTACCCTTTTTTCTTGTTTATTATTTCTAAAGTTGAAGAAGAGGTAATATGATGTCAAAAACATGGCAAAACTATTTTCAGGGACAAAGAAAATTGATTAGTTTGTGTGTTTCTTTTTATATGAAAAAAAAAAATGTAGTGTGTAGTTAGTGACCACTAAGTCTTACGCGGGGTCGCATTTTTTAACACATTGTAGGGAACCATCAGCACCCTTCACGTGGTTGACCCAAATTTTGTGTTACTTTCTCTCTTCAACTTCACCCTGCTACATCAACCTCTTCCCCATATGTTCCTACTAACTCAAACGTGGGAGACATGCAATATCACCCCTCACCCTCAATGTACTATTTCTAATCGACACCGTCCACTCGTACCTTTTTATTGTTTTTGTCTTAGTTTTTTTTTTTTTTATGTTTTATTTTTTTTTTAAAAAAGTTTTCATTTT
>Ga0209589_1003396_pt1 | contig 27805 bp, 15 predicted proteins | sample CowpeawhiteBW_FD_187525 | JGI IMG/M metagenome (GOLD analysis project Ga0209589, IMG submission 187525) | Root nodule microbial communities of legume samples collected from California USA - Cow pea white BW (SPAdes) (version 2) | ecosystem: Host-associated > Plants > Roots > Nodule | place: USA...
GGTTGAGATATATATATATATATATATATATATATATATATATATATATTTAATTAGTTATGGAGAGATGAATAAGTTAAAAGTTAGTCAGTTTGTAAATTAATTGGACATTAAAGTGTAGAAAAAGAAGCTAAGATTGATATGCAGGCATGCAGAGGCAGAAATATAAATGTAGGTTTGAGGGAAATGAGTCACACTACCACACAACACACATAGAGAAAGAGACATATGCAATAATACAATATAAATGAACTACATTTACCGGCTTTGTGCTTTTATTCAAATCAAATCTTTAACTCATTGTGAAAAAACCACAGATTATTTTATTAATAAAATTTTAGAAGAATAAGATAGCCAAAACTAATAAAAAAAAAGGTATTACAGAAGATATACATTTATTTTGTCTTAGAGCACCTGAGTTATGAGGCATTGCCTTTGTCATTTTACACTTAACCATCATTTTAGGGTTAAGAGTTTTTTTAACACTCGAAAGATACTTTACATATACAAACTATTTCTTATTTTTATATATTTATAAGAATGTAATTAAGTTAAGATGATATATGGATTATGTTCGAGAAAAATCGTTGAAAGTTGAGAAATTAGTTAAAAGTTTTGATAAAATTATTTTTTAAAATATTTATAAATGTAAGATAAAAAAGGTAGCTTATTACGTGATTAGAATTTTATAAATTAAAACTATTTTTCATGTATAAAAAAAATATTTTTCTAGTAATCACAAATTTAGTTTTTAGTTGATTAGAGGATCTCTTTTAATTTTTATTTAAACAAGTTATTTGAATCAAAACTTTTAGCTTTGATTAACATAACTTTCGGATTAATCTTATATTATATCTTAAAAGGAAAATTTAGTAAACATTTATTGAAAGCTAAAAATATAAATATAAAATGTTAGAAGATTAAGCTTTACGTTAAGCAACATTTCAAAAAATTTCTGTAAGTTATTGAAAAATTATTTATTACAAAAGTAGTTAAAAAACTTACTTTTTTTCTATTTCAAGTAACGTTTTAAAAAATTTGGAAAAGTGATATAGGATAGGAATAAATAAATCAACAAGGAATATTTAACCATGTTTATTTAATATTCTTATAAAGTAATGATTAAACATCGATACTAGATTAGTTTTCATAAAAGCACGAGAGAAGACACTTTTAACAAAAGGTTTTTTTCTTTAAATAAAATTAAAGCATTTCTTAATTAAGATAGATTATTAAATATTGTTTTATTTCTTTTCTTCTATCACATTAAATCTTTAATCTTACCTATTTTTTTTCCCCTTTCTTAAATGTCAGTAACTAGGTGTCTCTACAATGTTTTTTTTTTTTTTTCATAAAAGAGAGTAAAATATAAAAACAGCAGATGAATCATAACACAACAAACGAAAAAACAAACATCCTCAAACCTGTACCCATTTTCCCAAGTTTTTAAAACCTTAAAACCCACTCTCACTTCAATTCAAATGCACTTATCGCCCTCACCCACTCCACACCCCTCTTTTTTATCTCCACTCACTACCAATTCCAATCCAACACCAACACCTCTACCAGTTGCCCTTTCACTGTTTCACTCTCGCCACAAACAAAAAACAGTTTCTTTCATCAACTTGGTCTTTGTTTCTTCCACACATACCATTGACTCTGGACTCCAGAGTCAACTACAGCCTCATATACCCAAAAGGGGGTTGATTTTGGAACCATGGTTCGCAGTTCGCACACCCCAGATCAAAATAATGTGCTTTTTCCATCATGGTGTTGTTATTCTGCTGATTAGGTATGTGGGTTTGCTTTTTCTTACAAGTTCAGTGAAGGTTTCTGATGAAATTTTTAGCTTTCTGGATTTTGTTTGGTGGGTTTGTTCTGGGGGAGACTTTTGTTGCTGGTTTGTGGGTTCTTTCTTGTTTAGGCTTTCACCGTTCGAAGAGGGTAGGGAGAAGTTGGAATCTTTTTTCTTTTTAATATGCTCACGTTTGATAGATAGTGCATAGTGGATGAACAATTATATGATGTTGATGAGTTTGTGAATAGCACACAATCTCCCAAACCCACCCTATTACTGTTATCTGAATCATATAATGGAAGAATAGGATTTATTTTGGTTGTATGTTTCTATTAATTTTTCAGATGTGATCTAATCTTCAGTGAAACTTGTAATATGACTCAATTCTTCATGGTTTTACCTTATAGTCATCAACTGTAAAAGATGATTAGCCTGTCTTTTTGTTTCTTGTAATGTTTTAGGGATAAAATTGCTTTGTTTTTCTTTCCAAGGCTCTTTTAGAAAGATGCAAAATGAAAAGATGTGTTTCTTCTGAATAAGGTACTTCAGATATGCATTTAGTGATTGTTGTCAGAATTAAGGTTTCGTGTTACATTCTTTGGATAAGCCACACTTTTAGGTGTTTCAACATTGATAATGGTATGAATGTTTTACTGACCGTCAATTTTTAGCTTTTTCTGGATTTTTATAATAAATTTGCATCCATGAGTTTAACGTCTAAATTGGTTTAGATAATCTTTTATCTCCACTATTGTCAAATGGGGCGTAAAATAGAAGAAAATTTGGATATGTTACTATCTTGGGGATCAATTGATGTCATTTAAATCTGGATGAAGCATTGAATTAACATAAAATTGTGCCAACTCTGACAGTGGGCCTCTGCAGTACCAGTGTTCTGCAAAATGATTTCATTGTTTGAGTATCAAGAGAGATCAAAGAATGGTTCGCCAAACTGATTTAGTTATCATTGGTGTTTCTGCTGGTTTGGCACTTGGAATTCTGATATCTTGCCTCATATTTTTCGGCATAAGGTGGTGCAAGAAACGTTCTGCTCATCTTAGACTATCTGCAAGTGAGTCTAGTGTAACAACTCTTCCTATACGAACAAATGGATTGGGAACAAGTACCGACTTTAGTGCATCACTCGATAGTTCCATTGCCACATCAAGGTCAGAAAGTATCAAGAAAAGTTCCCATTTCAGTTGGTGGAGTCATCAAAACAAAGACCGGTTTGCTTCAGCATCAGGCATTCTAAAGTATTCATACAAGTATGCTCATTTCTCTCTTAAGCACGAGCTTAAGCCTTTCTTTTCTAATTGTTCTGTATGTGGATAACTCCTTTTAATCTTGAAACATATAACTATAGATATCAAAATGTGTTCAGTATTTGATTTGTTGCATCCTGAACTTTATATATCTTTTCATCGAAAGTTTCTTCATAAATTGAATGAATTACCTTGCAAGTTTTACCTTAGTTCAGAAGACAAAGGAAAAGGAGAAAGTAGGGAAATGGAGATGTAAAGTAATTACTGATAAAAACACTCTTAAAGGGATATTAATTGACATTGTAATGGTATGAACCTTACACTTTACATGGTGCAGAGAAATTCAAAAGTCCACGCAAAATTTCACAACAACCCTGGGACAAGGATCATTTGGGACAGTTTATAAAGCGACAATGCCTACAGGGGAGGTTGTAGCAGTGAAGGTGCTTGCACCCAATTCTAAACAAGGGGAGAAAGAATTCCACACAGAGGTATATTTTGTTACTTGGTTTGTGGGGTGCAGAATTTTGTATATTTTGAATTTTATGATTTGTATAGTACTAGAAAAAGGTTCCATAATTATCTTATACGTTTCCTCCTCCTGAGCCATTTGCTTTTCTTTCTCAGAGGCTCATAAACACATTAAAGTTTCAAGGTATTAAACCGTTGCAAAGTTCGTCGATGATTTTATACTTATTTATTCGACTTGAATTGAAGTGATTAATAATCTAGCTGGTAGTGACTTGAATTGAAGTGATTTTGTTGTTCATTATTTAATTCAGAAAATCAGTATATATGCAGAAAATGTAGTGATTCTCATCCTCAAAAACATTTTTCTGTACCTAAAAAACAAAAAGAAGAAACAGTAAAACTTGTTTGATAAGATTAATTTTTGAAAACTGTTTTCAAACTAACACATCTTTCATAATTGAAAGAAGATCTGAACGTCTCTTTGAAGTTGTTTTGGTTTTCTACTTTAAGTTTTCTGCTGCATTCTTCCTGGCATTGGTTTATCTTCTCCCACTTTTACTCTAAAATTTGAAAATTGTTTTATAAATCTTTCTTAAGCACTAGAAAACTCAGCTCACAATTCAAACCCATACAATAGTATACCGTTTCATCAAATTGTTTTCGAACATTACCACATGAACGACCTAAAAATTTAGAATTATTATTTTGGTTTTTGTAGTGTGGTTATCATCATTGGAAATAAAAGCCTGCGGTGGTTGTTTAACTTTCAAGACTGAATATATCACAATTTAAAATGGATAGGGAAGATCACTTCTGCAAGGTTATATCATATATGTAATTGATGATATTGGTTCTAATTTGATCAATTAAGGATAAGCTGATATATTATAACATCATCCATCAGTTAGGTTTGTTGAACTCTTTATATTTAACTTATTGCTTCAGGTATTTCTGCTAGGAAGACTGCATCACCGGAATCTTGTGAATTTGGTTGGATATTGTGTAGATAAAGGGCAACGCATACTGGTTTATCAGTATATGAGTAATGGAAGTTTAGCAAATCTTTTATATGGTAAGAGAAAGGTCTTTGTTGTTCATCTTTTTTGTTCTTTTTAAATGAATGCTGTTTATCGAGTATGCATATATATATATATATATATGTGTGTGTGTGTGTGTGTGTGTCTTACTTCTTTTGCATGTTTTTAGTTGTCACATGACAAACTAAGTTGTCTCAATTGAGAATAGTCTGCAAATGTTTGTAGGTGAAGAAAAGGGATTGAGTTGGGATGAAAGGCTGCAAATTGTTCTTGATATTTCACATGGAATAGAATACCTTCATGAAGGAGTATGTATTTTCATTGATGTTTTTTTTCCTAATGTATATGAAAATGTGTTGATGAATATGAATATGCATGGAACAGGCAATTCCACCTGTCATACATCGCGATTTAAAGTCTGCCAACATATTGCTAGATCACTCAATGAGAGCTAAGGTAACACTGCTTGTATATATGCTCTTTTTAATAGTCAAATTCCCATTCATTTTCCTAATTTTGCATAAGATATTGAATCAAACAGTGATCTCCTTCCTTGGTTATGTTTGTCAAAAGAAATATGTGCATGACTACAAAATCAGAGAGAAGAACTTATATAGTGGCTAAATGATAGAAACTCAGAAGCTTAGACGGCAATTCTAAAGCTTGTGTGTGCATATATTATATTAGATAACACTACAAGAAAATCTCTTATTAGTATACTGACCAATTTTAGGGATAAAAGATAATTAGTCATTATAGTGACCAATTTAGATATCAATTTATAAATTAAAAATTATTGGTAACTTAAATAGTTTTTAAATTGGTCTATAAATTGGTCACTAAGATTAAATACCAATTTAGAGACCAATTCACTATACTAATCAATTTATAAACTATTTAGTGAATTAGTCTTTAAATTGGTCACTAAGATTAGATACCAATTTAGAGACCAATTCACTATACTAATCAATTTATAAACTATTTAAATTACTAATAATTTTTAGTTTATAAATTGACATTTAAATTAGTTACTATAGTCACTAATTATTTTTTGTTACTAAAATTGATTGGTCACTGCTAAGAGATCTCTTATAGTTATAACAGTTAAATTTGAGATTCATGGCATTGATAATATTCTTTCCAGATATAAATGTTATGTTCAAAATTGTACTTGCAGGTTGCTGATTTTGGACTCTCAAAAGAAGAGATCTTTGATGGCAGGAATTCTGGTCTGAAAGGTACATATGGGTACATGGATCCTGCATACATTTCCACAAGCAAGTTAACAACTCAGAGTGACATATACAGTTTTGGCATCATAGTTTTTGAGCTCATCACTGCCATCCACCCTCATCAAAACTTGATGGAGTATGTCAACCTTGTAAGTTACTTTTCTTTGAAAAAAGATCTTTTTCTTCTTAGACTTCACAATTTGTGTCTCATTTTCTTGTTTATCTTGCAAGGCTGCAATGGATCATGATGGTATAGATGAGATACTTGACAAGAAACTTGTGGGAAAATGCAATCTTGAAGAAGTGAGGCAACTTGCTAAGATTGGACACAAATGTTTGCACAAATCACCCAAGAAACGACCCTCCATAGGTGAGGTTTCTCAGCTCATATCAAGAATCAAGCAACGGCGTGAGCGGCGTCTGACAGAAGATAACTTGTCATTTGCAAGCAACAACTTTTCTCGAGCTGTGAGTCGATTAGAAGATCGACAGGTTGAACTTAGCAGGATGTCAACCATTAACCTAACAGAAACTGTATGAACATGCTTACTTACTTGTATATGGGGTGAGTTCAAAGAATCACTTTGGTCCATTGCTACTATGGGACCAAGGAATTTTTCAGCTAATCTAATGAAACAACTTCTATTGCAAAATGTTGAATGTAAAATTGAAATTTGTTAAATTTGATACATGTTGGTCCTTAAACTTTAAAACTAAATGAATATAGGCTATTTTAATTTGATTGTGTTAAATGTTTTTAACATGTCAATCATGTTTCAGATTATGTCAATCATGTTTCAGATTGACGTTTGAGTTGTTTATAATGTGTGATATGTTTCGGTTTGGTTCAAGCGTAAGTCTGAAAGGTTGCCTAACAAGTTTTGAAAAAGTTAATGTTATTGAGTTAAAAAGACTATATCTATTATTTTTGAAATCTAGAAACTAAAATATATTAAAATTTAAGATAATCACGAATTTTAATTGTATGTTTAAGTTTAGAAACCAAAATCATATTTATTCTTATTTTAAAATCATGGAGTGAAAGGAAAATTCATCATCATATAAACCATTCTGATAGAACATGAGTTATTGCATGTAACTTTGGAACAACATTAGTACTGATATATAAGTGAAGAGTGCTAAAAATGGAGTTGGAGCTATTGCTTTATCATGGATAAGAACTCAAATGATGAAAGTAGGTCGTGGACCAGTTAAGCTTCCTAATGAATACTAGTTATTAGTAAAATTGATAAATGTTTCAATAGTTATAGTATTTACCAGTAAAATAGATAAATGTCTCGTACAAATGAATCTGACAAATATTAGCCATGAGCAAAACTGACAAATGTCACGAACTGATGAATGCTACTATTTTAATAAAATAATAACATATATTAGCATTTAAAGTTAAAATATAAAGGATATTTAACTAAAACATTAGTATTTTAGCTTGTGAAGTAGATAGTTTTTACTTTTATGGGTCACCTTGTTTTTAAAAGCTGAACTCTAATGCATTCCCATGAAACATTAAAGTCTTAATAAAGTTGACACTCGTACTCATCAATTATTTGTATCTTGTTGGAATAATACAAAACTGAAAACAAAAGATAAAACAACCGAACTCATTGGAAGAATCCACATACCAATACTTAGGAAAACAATCCCGGTTCTACGCCAAATTAAATAAGAAAAATATTAGAGTAAATTAGTTCTAACATACCATTAAAGTTCAAGTTTGTAATGAGATTTTAAAGTAAATAATATTTTTGTTTGGCAAAGGTATCAAGGTTGTGTTATAATTTTTGAAAGGTAAGAAAAATAGTAGTGTATCCCATGAAATTCTTGTAAGTTTCTGTTAATTGTAAATTCTTTATTTAACAGTTATTTGTACTTTATATGTTTATAAACAGTGTTTGCAGAAAATAAAAATAAGTAAGTCTAACTAAATGATTTGCAAATATGAGATTGAAATAACTTAATTTTGTTATTTGTGGGTTTGTTTATATATGAAGATAAAGTTTTCATATAGCAATTATATGTTTATAAGGCAATATTGATTCCTCGAGTATTGATAAATATTCTTACACGAAGCCATATGACATAAACAATCAACATATTAAACATTATTCCAAGGATTAAATATATTCGTCCTCATTCTCTCGTAGAGTTTGTTGCGGATGGTCCTCATTTTAACAGAATGTTTAAAATGGTCCTCATTTATACCGAATGTTTAAAATGATTCTCATTTGTACCGAATGTTTAAAATGATCATCATTTTCGCAATTCCTGTTTTATTTGGTCATTTTCTGTGACGCCGTTTAAATCAGTAACGAAGCACTGTACAGGTACACGTAACACACTCCAATGCAACGTAATACAAACAATATCACTTGTATAGTGCTCCGTTACTAATTTAAATGACGTCACATAAAAGGACCAAATAAAACACGAATTGCGAAAATGAGGACCATTTTAAACATTGTGTCAAAATGAGGATCATCTGCAACAAACACTACGAAAATGAGGACGAAAAAGGTATTTAAACCTTATTCCAAATACTAATATATTGAGTGAATTTAATTAGATTTAATATTAGAAATAATTTTTCATATATTGTTTCTTAATCAAGGTTCTGTCTTATGAATATTGGTCGCAAATTATAACCGATAATAAACTTGTAACTCCTATTTAATATTTAATAGTATAGTAATCCAAATTATGTGATTATGTCACTTTGACTAGTATGACCTTTGTTATAAGACAAGTGGAATCACATGTAACAATTTTTCTCTCACTAATTGTTCTGCACTGAAAATCGAACTTGTAATATTTACAATGATACCAATTATTGAATCAAGTGATAAGACCAAAAGTGATAGTTAACACTAATAGGCAAAATACAACCTTTTTTATTTATTTTAAGAGTGTTGTAACGTAAATATCACAATTTGTTTGTGATTTCACCCACTTGTCCTTTATCACGTAATTGTAGACAATAAACCTCACTTGTGAATAAAACTTTATTCACCTCTTGTTGTTGTTCATTTATACAATACACAATACAATTTATAGACTCTAATTTCCTGACCATTGTACTCAAAACAACTATAAACAGATATAAATGACTAACTCATTAACTAACTAGACTCTAATGGCTAGTGCATTAACCACTCACAACGGTTAGTTTCTCACGACAACTAATTACCCACAACGGCTAATACATTTAAGTTTATTAAAAAAAACCAACAGTAATAATTGATGTCAACTACACCAAATTTATCACACTTATGCAACTATTAAAAATATATTACATCACCAACATCAAATATAAATTATCATTATATGAGTTTGACTTACATGTGAAAGGTGATCCTTCACACCCATTAAAACATGAGTCTAACATACATGAATCTATGAGTCTTCATTTTTATATGGTTATCAATTTTATCACTTAATTTTTTATTGATTGCTCATAAAATAGTTTTGATGATGGTTTCTACTTCAAGTATATGTTTGTATTTCGGAAGTATTTTTCACTTTAGAGTTCAAAACTCTATTATATATCAGAAAATTAAAAGAAAGAAAAAAATATTGAAGTTGTTCTTATTCTCCGCTCCTAATCAATATAAAACTATTGAAAAAGAAATAATGAGCATTTGTTTGCATGCAGATTTGAGATTTGTCAGAGAATGGCTCCAAATAGGTAAAGAGAAAGACCAAAGAATAGTAGCGATGTTCCTTTTGAACTCAGCTGCTTCCTTTATCTTAAACGGCATCTTGCTGTCTCTGTGTCTTGTAACTGCTCCAATACAGACAATCACTGTGCTGGACCACATCACTACATCACATTATTTCTTATCTTATAAATAAATACAACAACAACCCTCTAATGTAAATCTACAACTTCAAAAATTAAACATGGCTACCTCTTTCTAATTTTAAATCTTTGTTGGAATTAAAAAACTACATCCTCGTATATGTGATTATTAATTTAATAAATAGGAATGAATCTTAAAGTGTAAGCATAAAGTAATCCATTGGGGGTGTTATAATTGGGTAAAATCCCACTTCAGATTTGAGATAATTATAATATAAAATTTCAGCCACCGAATAAATATATGAACACGCGAGGTGTAAAGGTCAACCAACACTTCAAATGAAAATGGAAAAAAAAAATTATTAAAGGTTTTGAATTTTTCTTTTTATTAAGTTAACTAAGATCATTCACAACCCACCAACCTATTTGAGACTCCTAAATGACCTCATATATAGCATCACTTGCTTATAACTTAAATTTTACACTTCAAAATTACAAATTAATTTCACCATTGCAAATGAAAAGATTTCATTAATAATTAAAAATTACATAATTGATAAAAATTAATAATTAAATTTATTGCTTATCCGATCCAAAATATTACTAAATGTGTGTCAAAAGATGTGATTGAAGTTAATAATTATATTGTATATTAATATGAAATGTTCTTCTTGGTAGGTATAACATGAAATTCGGATGAGGTCTATTATCTCCATCAATTGTTGAGACATGATGATTGGGGTGATTCATAATTTCATATCATCAAAGGACTATTACCTTTTGTGGGTTTATATTAATGGAAGATTAATAATTTAACATCAAATTTAACCCCTTATTCTTTTGATTTTAATTCATGGAATAAAATATAAGAGAAATTCGAGGAATTTGTTTATGAGTTAAACATATAAATGAGATATAGAACTTTGAAAGAATTGTACAAGAAGGAGAAATAAATTTAATGTAAAACAAAGAAAAAGTCAAAAAGATTAATTGGTTAAGAAAAAGCATCCTAATAAATACCTTAAAATTGATTACCCTAATTACTTAAAACTCTTACATTAAATTTTGATTGTAACCGTCTTCTCTTAATTCTCTCTTCCAACATTACAATTGTTCACAATAACTCTAAATACAGGTTTTACTTTTTATAAATAATATATTTATACTACTTAATTAATACTTGATTTAACTTTTTTTCAAGTCTCTTGTAGATTACTTTAACTAAAGCTATAGTCAAATTTTGACAATAATGAGTTGTTAGGTTTATATAAGAGACCATAGTTTTTTTTTTTCAACTCAAGACAATACAATCTTTTTTCTTTTTATATCTTGTTCAACTCAAATCTTCGGATAATACAATTTATGATTTTTTTTTTCTTATATCTTGTTTCTATAGAGTTCATGGTAGACAATAAAATAAACTTGGATTCAATTTTCTCATTGTACAAAATGTAAAAGTTTAAACTTGGATTCCGAATAACTTCTATTTTCATTGTTTCATCTAATGTTAATTGATTTTAAAATAAAATATCTTTATTTTTTATGCATAAAATGAGTTGCTAACTTTGTAAACACCATATGAAATATAGTGCAGTCCTCCACCATGAGTCTCCACTGAGAAGTGCTTGAAGTTGGTTGTTCTAGTCCTGCCTAAACCACAAAAGTAGCTGCTATTCCTAAAATTATACAAATGTTTACTATAATGCTAATCATCATTATTGGCCCACCAATAACCTTCAACCAACTATTTTTGAGTCTTACCACCCCATCTTAGAGTCTTCCCACTTAATCTTACTTTGGTCCACAAACATAATCACAGACAATTATCATATGCAGCAAAAAGCAAATACAATATCTTAGTAGACAAGAAGGTTCCAAGAGACTTCAGCGTTGTTCTTTCACATCTTCTATTTATTTCAACGCTCAACTATAAGTATTTGGTGAAGATCTATCTTTGAACTTAGAAAAAAAGACAAAAGTTAATAGTAAAAGTACTCTACATATCTTTTGCTCTTCTTTACAGTATAGAAGATACAACTCCTCTTTGCTGTTGCTTTACACAAGAACCTGTTCCTCAAAAAGTGAAAAATTTTCCAATTTTATCTAAATGATTTCAGTGAGGAATAGCCACCACACGGTTCCTTGTTTTCATTGAGATCCTAATTCATGTACAGAATCAGGGTCCTCCCCCTGAAATAAATACCAATTAGCATTGTCTTCTGATGGAAGAAACTGTTTAGAGGAGGCACGTGTTAGATGAGATAGGATCATGTGCTGCTCAATGCTTCATCTTGGAATTGGAAACACTCCTGTGGATTGGAATAAAAGTAGTCTTCTTCTTTGGGTCTGTCTGGGATGATAACTCTTCTTTTGGGGTTTCCCATCCTATTGGCATGAGTTTTCTTCACCATAATGGAAAACTCATCCCAGCATAGTGACCCATTGGTGTATCGATCTATGAGTTGCACCAAATGCTTTCTATCAAGTAATATAGTCCTTTTGAAGCCTAAAAATCTGAAGAGCAAGAAGCATTATATCAGTAAAAGGAGAATAAAATCAGTATCAGAGCATATGGTATCAAGCATTCTCATCAGAATAGTTTTGCCACCAATAACAAAACCTAGATGAAGAAAAAGACTTGGTTTGCAAGTGCACTGAATGGCTCAGATAATGTATCATAGAAAAAATAATAATCTGCCAGTAAGATTGTAATGCTTGCTAAGTTGTTCATTCAAGGATGAGATCACAGAAGATGACTCATGGTAAAACATCTGGCATTATAGTAAGTAATACCTTCGGTGTCCTTCCACAACCTTAGCCATGTTCCCATCATAGGTTGGAATGAATATATCACTCTCTAGAGACACAAGGTAATCCAATGCAGCCATTTGTGATGAGTGGTTTTGAAAATACATCAAATCTGAAGGTTCTAGCAGAGTTTCCTTCCTCACCTGTTGCAGTTAAAGCACACAAAGGTTACAAAACAACATATAAACATAGAAATATGATTTTGTTTCTTTCTACTGACCACATTCGGAAAAGCTGCATGTAAACTTGCCATCCTTCTCCCTCCACCATATATTTCTCCAGCAGCAATATAAATCTGAATACTTTGATCAATGCCTAAAGCTTTCAATACCAGCGTAGTCTCTTCGGGTGTCAAAGGGCATAGACCATCTTGTCTCTTAAGATCAGAATTAATAACTTTCTCCTTCCACCAGGGATAAGCATATCTGCAAAATGCAAATGCAACTTTCCAATATTATATTGAATTTGAGAAGCAAAATTGCACTGTGAAACTGACACATTAGTTCAAGATTTAGCATACCTCATTCTTGTGAGTTCCTCCACTTCCCTGCTGTCGCATCCATGCGTACAGCCAGAGAAGGCCAACATGTCCATCTCATATCTAAGGTGAAGCACAAGGAAGGGTCCTTTTTGCCTCAAAATTTTTACTATCTTCCTACCAAGTTCCTCTATCTGGGAAGTAAACCTCAAAGCATCAAAATTTACACGACATCGCAGCCTTTGAGTCTCCAAAGGTAGTCCATTATTGGCAAGTCGAGCATCAGTTCTGTTTAGATGCACAACCTTGTGTTTCAGTATCAGAGGAAGGATCTGCGATAAGCAAGTAGAAAAGTCAGCTGAATTCAAGTAACCAAAAATCTGATAAAGAAAAGAAGTCATGTTAACTAAGTAAGTACCTGCTTTTCATAGTATGATATATTAGACCAGCTAACTGGCGGCAATGAGTAGAATAGTCCATGTTCAACTCTTCTCTTGAGCCTAGGTGGTAGTTGCTTTAATATTCTAACCTCATCTCTTAAGGATCCAATGAAATTATCTACATCAAATATGTCTTGGAACTCACTGCCACATCAAGGGAACAGAAATCAGGACAACATTTCAATTAAGAAATCAAGATGACAACCATGGAAATAAACACTATTCTGAACTAAAATCATGACTGTAGCAATAGGAAAAGTGAAAACCTTGGATCAGCCCAGAAAGATGTTTTATCCAGCTCCGGAACTATGAGAGTAACATTTAAATGTCTTGCTATAGCAACCATGTCACATATCTGTGCAAGAACAAACAAAATTTTGAGAAAGACAGAATAAGAATTTGCAAGTTGATGCCGGCAGTGAATGTAATAAAGCACTGGCACTCACAGCTGCTCGCATTTGGTTGAGTCCTCCATTGCACGAAACCATAAGATAACCATTATTCTTATGAATCCCTGATAAAACAGAACCATCGTATTCCTCCCTCAGTCATAACCAGTCATACAATTATTTAGCAGATACATATATACAAAGCTTAAGAAAGTCACCATTCTTTGAACAAAAATCACAGACCATCTAATAAGGAATTTCCTATTCTTAAAGAAATCCTTAACATGATTTTTTTGAAAAACAGTTCGCAGCCGCAACTTTTGGGTTGTCTGCGACCACATCGTCATCACAAATGCAGTCGCATCGGCCTTGTATACTGCATTTTCCGGCAATACCAACTCCGAAACTGAGATCGCAAAACCTTAAAGATCAATTTATGTGACAAAACAAGCACTTACTTTTGGGTGGAAACACAACCTTGGCCGGAACAAAAGCCTGTGCAATTGCTGGAGATTCATCTTGGTGGCTGAAACAATGAGGCATGCCCTTCAACAACCTTGGTCCCCACAACTCCCCAATTGCCATTAGTTGAACCACACAAGTCCAAAGTATCACTGTAGTGATGGCACGGGCCATCCACACCTTGATCCGAGGTCTCACAATCAACCTTTTGGACTTGACAATTTCATCACCGCTCAAAACATTGAACCCCATCTCCATCTCCTCACTGTCACAGTGATCACCTTTTCCATCAGAAACCCTTGTCCACCTCAACATCATTGCCTTTTTATGTTCTTCACTTTCTGCTTGCACCCCAATCGGTGGCGTGAGGTTAACTCCTCGCTCTTCAATCTAGGGCCTTAAAAAACAATCAGAAGGATGAGAAAGAGAAAAAAAAAAATCATGAATTTAGGGGTGCTAATAAATGCAATCAATCAAGGCCAAAACCAATGTTTTAGAGGCTTGAAGTTCGTTTGGATCTTTCAGCCAAAAATTAAATGCTAATTAAACGAAAACCATTGACCTTAGACTAGTAATTAACATAAGAAACCAAAAGGGAAATAATAAACCCCCCATACCCCACAAACAAGGAAAATCTCCCAATTAACTCACATCAGCAAGTGACGCCTTGAAACCATAAAACCACATTCAATTTTCAGAATCATTATCATTAAAAGATTGCTAGCATTGTGACTTTCACACAACAATGACAGCTGGTATTACCACTAAACTACCTTCAAGATCATGCAAGTAAAAACCACGGGCATGGACATTGGAGAATACCCAGAAGAAAATTTTTGAATTTAAATATTCACAGGTTCCGAATGCATTGCAGAGGTGAATGAGTAGCGACAAAAAACAAGAGAAAAAACTGTGTAAAAGAGTGCTGTGAGCTCTGTGTTAGTTGGAACGATAATGGTGAAGAGGGTGGTTTTGGAAGATGGGAAGTAGTATTTTTCCGGCGGGTTTCCGGTTGAGATTCCGGCGAGAGTCGCCGGAGAAGAGAGGTGGAGAAGGAAAATAGATAGAGTTGGTATAAAAGGAAGAAAATGAGGGAAAAAGAAAGCTATAATTAAGGCGGTAGAGAAGGTGGCATTAGTAAGAGAGGTGTCATGTGGGACCCTTGTTAACTGTAACAAAACCCCCTTCCATTTTTTTTATTTATTTTTATATAAAACTATCAATTATAATAATAATATTATTATTCATCTTCATTTTTTATTCTAAAGTTTTCACTTAACCACAAAATTTAATTTTCATTTTTTTCCCTGATTTATTGTGAATTTTTTTTGTCAGACTACACATACCTTTTTAATGGAAAACCAGTTTAGAAAAATAAAATAGGAGAAGTATTTCATTTTGTGAAGGACAGTTTTATCCTCGTAAAGTGAAATTATTACAAGACAGTAAAACTATTCTTTTTCACGAATTTTTTTTCTTACTTTTCATGTTTTATCCTGTTCTTTTTTGTATAACAAATCTCACTTGTCCGAATGAAATTCACTTGAACTTTCCAAGTTAAGTTTTAAGTTTAAATTTTTGTAAAAACAATTAAATTGAAAGATAATACGCACTTAAAATATATTAGATATGATGAATAATTTTAATTACTCAATATGGTAATAACATATTTTTCTGATAAAAATAACATATTATTCTTTAATTTCGAAAAAAACTTATACAACTATTTTAATAAATACTACTGAACAACCTAATATATTTTAGTAGTTTACTTTATAGAAAACGAACAAATATTTGAAAAGTTTCTTGGACTTGTGATTCTCGTTAGTTATAATTTCTGATTACGTAAAAATTTCTTTTACAAAAAACATCCTAAAAGTATCAACCTAGTATATCAAACGAAGTTTAATAAAAAAATTATTGATAAAAATAGTTAAAAATAATCCTCTTAAATAATTTCCTTTCGGTACAGAATATATGCTATTTGAGAAATATGTTGTGCCGCACTTAAACTTAATTACGTTAATCAAGGCATTGATAATAAAAAAATGTAACAGATTTTAGTTTTTTTATTTAAATATTTATGTTTTTCTTTATAATTTTTTTCTTAACCAAAAATATAATACACTACTGCTACAAATTTATTAATTATTTTATGAACTTTTAATCAAGCGGGAGAGGCTTAACTTGAATAATTAAAAGCTACGAAACTTAAATATAAATAATTAAAATTAGAAATTCCAAAATCATGTACAAGTTATGCATGGAAACGAAATCTGAATTTAATAACCATAATTTGAAGAAAAAAATAAAACTCGGCTCGTAAAAACTAATTAATTAAATGCATTTCAAAGCTCTGTCATGCGTTAATTCTCTCAAATGCTTATTTATGAGAGAAGGAAACATGCAGCTATATTTTTTTTTTTTCAATTTAGAAATTAAACTAAATAAATACCAGATATAGTGTTTTTAACGAATATGTATCTTAACTTCTTATAACTATATGTCTATATAAATATAAATACATATACTAAAACAACGTGTTCTATATTTGCTTTAGTTTTTATTTTTTTTTAAGAACATTGTTAGAAAAGATGTTTTTGGAATTTTTATAAAAATTTTCACAAAATCATTTTGTAAGGAAACTGATCATCCCTGTCTTTTTCTCTATTTATTCTTCTCTCCCTCTCCTTTTATTTTCTGTTTAGTTTATTTTAATTGTTGTTGTCCTTTTATTAATATGTCCTCTTTTTGTTGTTGCTCCATTTAAATCAACATTAAAGAATAAATATTTTTGAATTATTATTATTTTTTCATTATTTGGTGGTTGATTGATTTGGTGGCTATAAAAGCTTGATTTTAGGTGATGTTTCAGAAAGAAAAAAAATTGCTAAAGGCAGATACTGATTTTGGTGTTGAACTCAATTTGCAAGCTAAATAAAAATAATTTAAAAGTTTATTAAAATTTAAAGTGACAAACAACACTAAATTATTGGTTTTCATGTAACGCATATCATCTTAAAAAAAATATAAGAGGAATATGAATGTTGGTGGCTCTAAATTTGACATGTTTCATTTAGCATATGAAGTTATTTTATATGAATGAATTCCAAAAAGTTGCAATAAGAAAAAGAAACATTTGATGAATCAAACTCATTGGATTCATACACCCAATAATAACTATAGACAAATCGACAAAATGCTTATCTAAGGAATAATTATTGAGATGAAAATAAGTTATTTAAATGAGGCAAAATGATGGAAAGAGACAACCCAAAATAATTATTTAACTCACATTAAGATTACTTCATAGAAAAAATTGTCACCCACTTAAAAAATAATACATGAATACCTAACAACAATAGCTTTTATACTCTAGTTTTTTGAATAAAATATTTGGCATGTCTAAGAACTAAGAGTACTAGCCAATAAAATAAACAAGATAAGTGTATATATATATATATATATATATATATATATATATATATAAAATAAGTGTGTTAACAGGTTGGTTTGATTAAAGAGAATATCAGTTTAATTGGAATAATTTGTTTGATATGATTTTGTTTTGTAACCCACTATACTTTGGGTCAAGTAGTTTCTTGGAGAAATAAAAAGAATAAAGATAAAAAATGAAAAAAATAAAACACACGTGTGATATTTTTACTTTTTCATTGGTTAATTGTAATTTTGGTGTCTTTTAATTCTTTGTTTAATATGTTAATCCTCTATTTGTTTCGTGATTTTAGTTTTAATCTAATTCTATATTTTATATATCTATGTACTTGTTCTTCGTTTAGTTTTTTTATTTATTGCATAAATTTTTATAGTATCTTAAATGAATATGTTATATCTAAACTTCAATGACATTAAAGAAATAAATAAAATGTATAGCATTCAAATCATAAAGTAAAAATAAGAAAATGAAAATCGTGAATCATTTAAGAAACGCCAAATTATAAATTAACCTTTTTTTTTTCTTTTATCTTTTTTCCTTGAAACATGGAATCGCATATAAACAGTATGTATCAAACAAAATGATATAGTTTTGTATCTCTGTCACCAAGCTCATACAAATAAAAAGAATAAACACAGAAAAAATGATTACATATTTTAGTAAAATGATATAATATATTTATTTTGATATGAATTTGATCATTATTAGGGTCGAATCTTTCATATTTTCTTTCTAAAAATTTAACAATTTATTATTAATTTTAAGATTATAGAATTATTTTAATAATAAATTAAAAAAGTAAACAAAATTATAAATAGAGGTGAGAAGTTTATTTATTAATTTTTGTTTACTTTCTCTAAGATAAATGAGGTTCTGACCATAAAAACTACGCTAGATCAAGATTTTGAGGAATTGGAGAAGTATTAAGATATTTGGATTAAAATTTGGATTTGGTAAATATAATCAACCCAATTAAAGGTGGATAATAAAATTTGTTAAACAAAATGCACTAGATAAAATAAGTTAATATTATATGTTTTTGTAATCTTTATAATGCAAGCATTATTCGAGTTAAATATCCTTTTTATTTTTAAGTGAAAATTACAATTGGTTTCTTTTCAAAACTTTAGTTACAATTTTATAAATATGTGAATTTAGTCTTTTTTAACCAATATTTGTTAAGTTTATTTGATATTTCAAACACGTTTCTCAACTAACATTGAAATAGAAATGTGTCAAACGGTATAAACAACTCAAATGCTATCATGAAACACATTTGAAACGTTTAATAAACTTAACAAAATTTGGTTGAAAAAACTAAATTTATGCATTTTTAAGTTGTAGAACTAAATTGGACTAAAGTTTCAAAGAATGATTAATTCAAATTTTCATTAAAATTTAAGGGACTAAAAACATATTTAATCCTAATTATTTTGATGTATAAGTTATTTTCAATTTAAAGACATGTGAGTTATATGAATTTTCGAATGGGATTGATGATTTGTATTGATATTATTATTGTTGTAATTATAAGAATAACCATTTTGATGAGTGTGAGAGTATAAAATCACTAGTAGATAATGAAAAAGTGTGAAAAACATTGTCTCATTATTAGGTTATATCTTCATCGTTGTATTCTGGTCTTCTGATTTTACCCTTCGTATCTTAAGCATTATTTATTTTTGTTACCTCTCATTATTTTGTGTGTGTGTATCAACTCTCATTCATTTTGGAAATACTATGAAAGTTTTTTCTTTTATTCTTTGCTATCGGTTGGACTTAATATGGTACCAGAGTCAAGTTTAGAGCCTATCCTAACGAGATTTAATGTTTGTTGGGCATATTATTTCATCCACTATTAGACCGCTATCGAACCACCCACACATCCTATGTTTTACATCATAGTGATGATTCTAGGCTCATCCTCACTTCCCATCTACTGGATAAGGAACTATACTACCTAGAGTCATGTTATGCAACTAGCGCTTTCGGCGAAGAGCAAGTTACCCTTGATTGATGGAACCCTAGCTCAACCCAATTCGAGTCATCCTTCTTTCCACGCTTGGTCTCATGCAAACAATGTGGTCATCACTTGGATTTATAACATGGTCTCCAAAGACATTCTCACGAGTATTATTTTTTCCACCGCTAAAGAAATTTGGGACGTCTTGAGGAAAAGATTCCCAAGAAAGAATGGTCCTCAAAATTTTCATATTCAAATGCCGTTACAACAAGGAACCAAAGCTCAAGCCTATTTAGGAAGAGTTATCCTGATACAAACCACAATTTCACTGTATGTGCGGAAGTTTGCAAATCCTTCACCAATACACAAAGACTAAGTACGTGATGTCATTTTTAATGGGACTTAATGAATCTTTTTCCCAAATTCATGGTATTAGAACCGCTACCCACTATCAGTAATGCCTTTTCTTTTTTCTTTCAAAAGGAACCTCAACGAGATATTGTCGGTATCCCTTCTCATTCTCATAATACTCCATACAATGCTTTAACTATTAAGGATGTTTATACTACTAAATTGAGGCTAATAAATATACCTTTGTTAAGAAACCTTGACCAAAATGTGCTTACTATAACAATTTGGGACACACTAAAGACAAATGCTATAAATTGGTTGGTTATCCTCCAAATAAATTCAAGAAACAAGCTTCTATTGTCATTAATCATGTTGATGAATCTTCTAATAGTCAAACCAATCATCAAGATCCCAACATCACTCCTAGCCAATGTCAACAACTTATTTCTTTTCTAACTAACAAGTTAAACACTAACAATCGGGTGATGCCATTGCTACCAATGTCCTAGATGAACATTTAGCTCTTGAATCAAATCAATTGGTTAACCGTTGGGTTATTGATTTTGGAGCTTCTTCTTATATTTATTGTTTTCAACATTTGTATGATTCTTGTATGCCTACTTCAGATTCTCAAGTTATTCTCCCTAATTCCACCAAGGTGATTGTGTCGGGCATTGCTAGTAGTAAACTGTCTGACGATTTTTTTCTTGCACAATGTTCTTTACGTACCCTCTTTTCGTTTTAATCTTTTGTCTCTTCTTACTTAATTAAAGATAATAATTTTTAGTTCATGATGCAACCTAGTCAATTTCTTTTGTAGGAAATGAAATCCCTTAAGACGATTGGCATTGCTAAAGCTCATCACGATTTATTCGTTTTGATTTTGCTACCAAATCCTCTTCTCCTCTAGAGGTATACTCGCTCAACAACCAGCCCCCTTTGAGCTCTCTAGATTTTTATTAATTTAATTTCTCCCAACAACCAAACACTAGGAGCAAAGCCAAATAAATTCACCCAATGAGCTCAGACTTGCAAAGGACCCAACCACTTTAATCCTTTTTGACTTATTTAAAATCTTTTCACTCAACGAGAGTTTTACACCCCTAATGACTTGAACTCTTGGGAACCTTTTTCACAAGGCTCACTTAGCGAATATAATGTCTTGAGCTCTATAATTTTAAATTTAGAATTTTCGCTCAACAAATGGTGTTCACCAACGAGTATGCATAGTTCCAAAAATGTCATAAATATACTGGATAATCATCTTGGTTCTAATTGAGTACTTTTACTCATTCCTCGTGCCAAAATCACTACATTTAGTCAAAAATGACCTCAGATAAAACCAATTGACTCGATTGATATATCTTGAAAGATCAGTGTTCACACAAGCATACATACATCATATATACCAGGTTCAACAACAATCTCAATCAACATCAATATTCAACCCCAATCATGCTTTAAAATCCACCATAATAGATAAATTCAAGTTGTTTAGCTCATAGCATCAATGGAATATAACAAATTAGTTTTCCTTACTTGAACTAAACTTATAAATCAATTATCCTTAAGAATACTAATTCTCACAAGATATTCTACATGAACACATCATAACATTCCTAGTTAAATAAATATTCATTTTGAATCCTTTGAGTCACATGTAAAGATTCTCTAATTCATGCATGCAAAACTTCTAAAAATTAACTTAAAAGGAGTTGAAACTAAAAATTAACTTAAAAGGAGTTGAAATAGACTACTAAATAAAATTTTGATCATCTACTAAAAATATAAAATTGGTCAAAATTTTAGAGAGTGTAAAAAAAGAAAATGATAATTTTAGAGAAATGATAGTTTTTTTATTTAATAATAAAATAATCAAACTCCATTATATATTAATTATATATTAATGATACTATTTTCTAATTTATAATTTTGATCATGTTGTTTTAAAGTTATAATATATATAATAGTAATAATAATTACTCTACTGGTGTTATAGAGGCAATTTACATGAACTATGATGAAAAGAAACCCTAACTTATGTGTTAAAAATTCAAAATCCATTAAAAGTGAAGAAATAAAATAAAAGTATAGACTTTATTGACTATGGAAGGTTGATTTTAAAGCGAACACATAATCTAAGTCTTGTTACACCATTTAATTAACAATCAAAAACCACTTTATCTAGTCTTCCATGAAGTTTCAATCAATCAGGCTCACAGCATCTCATTGTTCTCCGTGATTAAATTTGATAAACAGAACCTTTATAACTTCTATAGCTGGAACTCTTCTCAACAAACCAATCAATCACTTATATTTAGCTTTGCTAGGCCTATCACTTAACCATAGAAATTAAAGTATTTGGTGATGAAGATCATACTCACTTTTCAATGAAAAAAAAATCGATCTATGGTTGATAATTTATAATATGCATCTTGGAAATAGAATATTTTATACTCCCAGATGCTTTCTTTTCCATCGTTAGAATTTTCAAGGATTTTTTATATATTTACTGTTATCTTTAATTCTTAATATTTTTTATCAACATCTAATGTTTATTTATATATATATATATATATATATATATATATATATATATATATATATATATATATATATATATATATCCACTACAAGAAAATATTTCATTAATGATCAATATATATTGATCAAAACTTGTTACTTATAGTGACCAATTTAAATATCAATTTATACAATAAAAACAAATTATTAGTTACTAAAATAATATTGCTATTATGAATAAAATATTATAATTAGTCGTTAAATTGGTCACTACTTAATTAGAGACTAATTTTGAAATTAATTCCTTTGATAACGAAAATCTTATAGTAATTAATGTTTAATTAGTGACTAATTATAATTTTGTATTAATAATAGTGATTATTTTAGTAACCAATAATTTTTTATTATGTAAATTGATATTTAAATTAATCATTATGAATAATAACTTTTGATCATTATTAGAATTGGATATTAATCAAAACATTTTCTTACCGTAGTGATTATACTAAAATAAAAATTGTTACATTTCATTATATTTTTAATTATAGAAAAGAATAAAAAAGTAAAACTCAGCATATTATATATATATATATATATATATATATATAAAATTTTTGAAGCAAAATTTAATTTCTTTCAATTTAAAATATTTATCAATAGTATAGCTCATAAAAACCCATTTTTATTCAAAAGGATTCCAATACTCGTGTTTTTATAATACTAAAGTTATTCAATAACTAAACTTACTTTCACAAAAAAGAATAAAATAGCCACAAATCAATCCAATTACAAAAATCTAGGGATTTATATAAACCCTATCTATCCATCAACATTCTTCCACCCGTACCAACTCAATAGCATTAATAAAATAATTTTTCATTACTGGATAGTTAACCTGTGTTTTGATCCGACGAAGTTTATATTCTCCAAATCAAGTAATTTTTTCAAAATTCTAATCAACTTAAGTTAAATAAATGAGGTTAGCTTGTCTCACTTAACAACAAGTTTTTCTTTGAAAGATTTACCTTTGTAGAAGAGATTGACTTGAAAATTCTTAAAGATTTTATAGGTTTCTTTTTAAAAGCCATACTTATAACAAACAAACACATCAGTGTAAACTTAATTAAACCAACACAAATTTATGTTTTATAATATTTGCATACTTGTGACAAATTTTCATATCACATACAAACAAGCAAAGAAAATAGATTTTGAAATCTAAAGTTGAAAAAAAGAACGTGATCAAAATTTTATTTGATTACTATAATTATCACAACAACAAAAAATTTGAATAATAATTAACTTTAGGGACAAAAAATAATTAGTCACATAACTAATTTATATACCAATTTATAAATGAAAATTATTAGTGACTAAAATAATTTTAAAAATTATAATCGGTCACTAAATTAATAATTAAAGTAATTTATATCATAAATTAATTTTTAAATTGGTCGCTAACATTAGCTATCAAGATTCTGGTTACATAAAATTGGTCTCTAACTAAAAAATTGATTTCTAAACATATTTTTTATGGTTAAAATTTATCATGATTTAAGAATGTTCTTTTATATATATATATATATATATATATATATATGCTCTCTTCTCTATGTCTCCTAATATGTAGTTTTAGAAAAAGAAAAAATAAATAAAGGATCAAGGAAAAATAATTTAAATTTTAAAGAGGTAATTTTCTATTAACTATAAATCTTGTATCTTATTATTCTGTGTTTACATAATTTAACCCTATGTAATTTAGTAGAACAATTATCCAGAGTTTGTTTTAAGGTAACGAAGAAACCTCTCTTTTCCAAATCTCAATATTCACGCAAATATTAAGAGTTGATCATTTGTTTGTTAAAAAGTTTGATCGGTGTTTTTTTTAATTATATATTTTTTATTTACAAAATTAAAATTTCAGACCTAGTAAAAAATAACAGTTAAGTTTCATTTACATAAATTTGAATTTTCTACTAAGGTTTCCATTGGACATGTGCTTGGTAAAGCAACTACGTACGTGGTACGACGACTGATGAAACAAAAATCATATACATGTGTATCTTTTGTGGTCCGTTATGAACAGTTGCTACCAACTCAGATCTCAGAACCTCTCACGTGAGTAAAGATGAAACCCACCTTTGGAATATATATATATATATATATATATATATATATATATATATATATATATATATATATATATATATATATAAATTTATGATTTTTGTATATAATGTTTAATTTTGTTATTTTATCTAATATGAGATTTAGTTTCATATTTATATTATTATTTAAGTCCTTTAATAAAAATATTAACAAAAAAATATATGTAGTAATATTTTTTTCTCAATTGTTTATGTCAATTAATCTGAGTGAAAACATGTATGTTCATATTTTGTATAATTATAGAAAATAATACAATTATTATTATTATTATTATAATTATAATTATAAATTAAAATATTTTTTGTATTTTTATTGTATATAGTTTTTATTTATTTTGTCAGCATTTTTATAATTAAAAAAATTATTAAATTTAAAAAATTATTAAATAAAAAAAACAGTTAAAATTAAAAAAATTATTAAGAGATAGAATTGGCAAAATAATTATTTTAATTTAAAAAAATCATATTTAATAAAATGATAAAATTGAAAAATAAATATGAATGAAAAAAATCAAGTATATATGTGATGCACGTAATAGAATTTTGTGTTGATATTTCTTGCACCTTTTAAGTTAGTTTTTTTTTTTTTTCATTTTTTTCTCTTTGTGTGTCCTTTAATTACCTTTTGACGTTTTGTGTCATAAACGTTGGCATGTTATTATTGTCCCGTCCATGTCTTTTTCTTACGTTTTGAATGTTTTTTACTCCAAAAATTTACATTTATTAATTGTATGAAAATGAATTACATGTAATACCATATTTTGCAAACCTAACTCTATGATCATCACAATACTTAGGTTGAATAAAACAAGTTGTTATCTTTATCTCCACACTTTGGTTTACCCATAACCTTAACTGGTAACAATATCCAGATTAGTTCATAAAAGTGGTTCTAGTAATTTAATAAGGAAAGGTGTATAAATTGAATAATGACTCCATAATATCGTGAATATTCTAACATGAAATTTATAAGAAAAAATCTAGTTATCATTGAAATCTTGATTAGTTTTATTATATTACTCAAAACCTCTCTATATCCCTTTGTGTTTCTCAAATTGTCTATGCATCAAACATAAAGGAATGTTAGGGAAATGAATCTGGTAAATTGTATGTGGATACAATTTTTTGTACTAAATTAATTTTTACAAACAAATGAAAATTTTATCATTTTCAATAAATAAGAATAATTATTTGTAACAGACATACAAATAAGATATGATTCAAGTCACATATAAAAAGTTTATGTAAAAGTAAATGCAAATAAAAAAATAAATTTAACTCATGTATATAAAAAATTAATACTATTTATAACCAAAAATCTTAAAAATAAATTTATAAATATTTATCTTTATATAATATTAATACTTATCTTTATTCCGTGTAATAAATTTTTCAAGAATTTACTGCTTGTGTCAAATTCAATATAATTCATCTATAATAATATATAAGAGATTCATTTTTTATGTACACATTTCATAATAACAATTATACCCTTTATAATATAATTATTTATTAAATTTATTAAAATTAACAGTTATTTTTATCTATTTTCTATAAAATTGTTTTTCTTTTTGTTTCTTTTTTTTTATTCATCAACAATTAATTTCTCTATTCATTTCACTTTATTCTTAATAAATATAAATTTTTTTTATATATTAACTTAATAATATTACATTATTATCACTTACTAACACATTATCATTTATATATTGAAAATGGGTACACGCTAGTATAATATTAAGTCTATCAGAGCTGGAGGTATATTTTATATGTTATGTATATTACAAAATTATAAAAGATTGTATAAAATTATATAACTAAATAAAATTATACAAATATAAAATATGCTAGTTCAAGTCATAAGTTTTATGCTATCAATAAATTGGATTGTGTTACCTATTTAAGCAACAAATACTATTATCTTTTAAAGTTAAAATAAAGTTCATGCAGCCATATTTCTTTTAATTGACAACAGGTTTTCATAAAACAGTACTATATAATTTCTATAATAAAATTTAAAAAATTATAAAGTTATTAATTATATAATTTATATAATAAAAGTATATAAATATATATAGAGTTAGATAAATAAATACTACCATAAGAGAAAGTTAAGGAATGAAAAGTATGAGTTGTCCTTGTTGGTCTATTTTGAACAACCTTTGGTATAAAGGTTGCACTTTGGCTGTGCACTCTCATATGGGCCATTGTGTTTGGAACCAACTTTGAATGTCTATCACATACTGCTGTCTCTTTTCTCATTTTCACATAAACAAACTATTACAAATTATTACAATATATATATATATATATATATATATATATATATATATATATTTTTTTTTTTTTTTTTGACCAATAATTTAGATGAAGTTAAAATAATAGATTCAAAAATTATATGTTATCATTGTTATTAATTAGTAGTAAGTTTTTACTGATAATTTTAAGAGACATAGTTATGAAAAAAATATATTTTTAATAAATAAATCAAAGTTTAAAAATGTTATAAAAATTTTAAGAAGTAAACTTAAGTTAACCTCAATTTTATAAAAAGTGAAACTTATACTCACTTATATTATATCATGTAGATTTTCATTTAAAAAAAACATATTAATTAAGAATATTTTTATATTTTTAACAAGAATTTTTATTCTACTACTTTATCGATCCATTAATTACACATTGACATCAATTATTACTACTGCTATATGTGTTTAATTAAACTAAAATATCTGCATCTGTCGTACTACAACGTTATTGCCATAAAACACAAAGTTACATGTTAAAAACTCAAATCACATAATTCTTTTTTCAATAGAAGAAGATAAATTCAATATTTCTGTTTTTTTTTTCTTTACCTGTTTTGTTTCATTTCTAAAGAGAAAAAAAAGTAAACACACATGATCATTGTTTCTACTCATTTTTTACTTGTTATGTTCCATTTACGAAGAAAAAGAAAAGAAAAATATTACAGATACTAAATTTATAAAATATACTAAAATTTAAATTAATTATTTTTGCTTTTATATTAATTTGTATATATGACAAAAATTTGAAGACAAAAAAGCACTTCTCAAATACACAAAAAAAAAACACACACACAAAAAATAAATATATATATATATATATATATATATATATATACA
>Ga0209589_1003397_pt1 | contig 27797 bp, 17 predicted proteins | sample CowpeawhiteBW_FD_187525 | JGI IMG/M metagenome (GOLD analysis project Ga0209589, IMG submission 187525) | Root nodule microbial communities of legume samples collected from California USA - Cow pea white BW (SPAdes) (version 2) | ecosystem: Host-associated > Plants > Roots > Nodule | place: USA...
CACATGCCCCAAAAACTGAACCTCATCCATCCAGAACTCGCACTTGGACAACTTGGCATACAGTTGCTTCTCTCTCAACACCCCAAGCACCAACCTAAGGTGTTCTGCGTGCTCCTCCTGAGTCCTGGAGTAGATCAGGATGTCGTCTATGAAGACCACAACAAACTTGTCTAGGAAAGGTCGGAAGATCCTGTTCATGTAGTCCATGAACACTGCCGGAGCGTTGGTCACACCGAACGACATAACCACATACTCATAGTGGCCATACCTCGACCTGAAGGCTGTCTTCTGTACATCACCAGCCTTTACCAAAATCTGATGATAACCCGATCGCAGATCTATCTTCGAGAACACTGATGATCCATGCAACTGATCCATCAAGTCATCAATTCTCGGGAGCGGATACTTATTCTTGATCGTCATCTTGTTCAGCTGCCTGTAGTCCACACACAGACGCGAACTCCCGTCCTTATTCTTCACCAACAACACTGGTGCTCCCCAAGGCGAAGTACTGGGTCGGATGAACTGTTTCTCCATCAGATCTTCTATCTGTTTCTTGAGCTCTACCAACTCTGCCGGAGCCATGCGATATGGAGCCATCGATACCGGACCTGTTCCTGGTACAAGATCTATAGAGAACTCCACTTCTCTACTGGGAGGCAACCCTGGTACCTCCTCCGGAAACACATCCACAAAGTCCTGGACAACCGGTATCACTAACGTTGCCTCTCCTCTTTCCACTTCCATATGCGTGAAGATCATGTAACACTGCGCACCGTCCTGTAGTTCCCGTATAACACCCTGGGAAGACACCAACTCTGGCTCCTTTGAGTCGGGAAACAACAACTTCTTCTCCCGACAGTCTATCAGAATGCGATTGGCAGAGAGCCAATCCATCCCTAAGATCACCTCCAACTCCTGTAGAGGTAGGCAGATTAAGTTCACCCTGTATCTGCGTCCCTCTACCTCCACTGGAAGCCTAGCACACAAGGACGACGTCCTGACCAAACCCGACGCCGGAGTAGACACCGCAAGCTCACACTGCAGCTCGCGCACCGACAAACCCAACCGTTCCACACAAGCAAAAGACACAAAAGAGTGTGTCGCTCCCGAATCATATAACACACAGCAAGAAGAACCAGCTATCATGCAACAACCCATAACCAAGTTACCTGAGCCTGATGCCTCAGCCCCTGACATCGCGTACACTCTGCTCGTCGCCTGAGGCCTGTTGCCTCTATCTCTCCGCTGATGCTGGTAAGGAGTCTGAACTGGAGGGCGTGCTGCTGCCCTAGCAAGGATGGGACAATCCTTCCCAAAGTGGCCCTCCTTGCCACAGTTGTTGCATCTGCGGTAGCCCTCCATACGCGGACAAGCGTACCTCGGGTGGGGTCCTCCACAAGTGTAACACTGCACTCGACCCTGCTGAGGAGGGAAACCCCTAGACCCCTGAGACTGGTGGTGGGGCCTATCATACGGTCTCCTCCGCTCCTCATGCCTGGGCTTGGACCCAGATGGTCCACCGATCCTCTGAGGCGGCTGTGGCTGCTGTGGACGCTGACCTTCCACCTCACGCTTCATCTTCTCCATCACTCTGGCCTTCTCTACCAGAGCAGCAAAGTCCTTGATGGACAAGGGTGCCACCATCAAGCGGATGTCGTCGCGGAGCCCGTTCTCAAACTTCCTGCATCGCCACTCCTCATCGAGCGGCAGGGTGTAGAAACGGCTGAGGTGTTTGAACCTCTCAGCGTACTCAGTGACAGTCTTCCCTCCCTGGGTCAACTGGAGGAATTCCACCTCCTTGGCGTATCGGATGCTGTCCGAGAAGTACTCGGAGAGGAATCTATCCCTGAAAGCCTCCCACGTCACTGGCTCATCCCTCTCCTCCAGGATGGATTGGGTGCTGCTCCACTAATGCTTCGCCTCTCCCGTGAGCATATACACAAAGAACGCCAACCTGTTCTCTGCAGGGCACATCTTCGCATCATAGATGTTATGTGTTACGATGAATCATATCTCCCTCACCACAAGGTTAGCCCTTAATGAATTTCAGGCCTCCTGCTACTCTCACCACAGGAGTCAGTCTGCTCTAAGTGAGACTAACTGGCCCCTTAGAATGTCAGGATGCAGTCCTTACCTTGAATCCTTACCTAGTTATACAGATGGGGCACCACCATGGACACCCACTAACAGGGGCCATGGAATTACGTCCCGACCACTAAAGCGCAACCCCAGAGGTCTCACCTAGAGACCTCAAGGAATTTACACGCTGACACGGACTAACAGTCATAATTCAACAATAAGAGAATATTAACACCACATTTACATTTCCATACCAATCCCCTAGGATTAATTCCTCATACGCGTCAGAGTTTGAATCCATACCTCGGATCATAACCACCCCATGAATCTAGGGTCTCATCTCATATTAATGCCATGTTCCTTTAATTTCAAACCACACATTCATTTCACATGCTACGTCTCATACCAACCCATTCATCCAAAATTCATGAATCATGCCAAAAATATACTCCACGCTCCATTATATACATGTTCATCATCACACAATCATACTCAACCAACATGGATCACTCGGGAAACATCAAACATCCAATTCACAGCACTGTCTCGCCCAGCATCTCGCTCAGGCTGAGGGGTCTCGCTCAGGCGAGACATGCTCACTCAGGCGAGCCTCCCCCTCGCCTAGGCGAGAGCACAAAAGCAAGGCATGAGCAACGCGGGATCTCGCTTAAGCGAGATCCCTCTCGCCTGGGCGAGTTGCCTGCTCGCTCAAAAGATGAGCGAGCCGCCTGGGCGACTTTTTGCGCATGAGCTCTAGGCGAGCCCCCTGTTTCATCTCGCTTAGGCGAGACTGACTCGCCTGGGCGAGATTAACAGGTCTCGCCACTGTTCTTCACTACACAGCCATGTTTTTCAACCCAAATCAAGCATACAGAGTGTTCTCACGCATCAAATCAAAAGATTAAACCATACGAACAGCAACCAACGCAAACACTGACCAAAACGACTGGAAACTAAGGATTCTAACTTCCCGTACCTGGAAAAAGGCTAAGAGCGGGGTACGTCTCCAACAACGGAACGCGAAACTCCAACGGCAGATTACTGAGCTGTGGAACAGACGCAGAAGAGCATTACGACGAACCCCTACTGGAAGTATAACATAAAGGTGGAAGAAAAGTAAGACTTGAGGTGTAGAGCACTTACATGGGGCTAGGAAACGCAACTAAGCTCACTGGTTCAAGGTTAGGAGTAAACCTTAGCAGAGCTCTAGTGCGGAAAGGGTGACGGCTGCTGAGTTCTGCAATAGTGGAGTGAGTGTGAAATTAGGGCAGACTTAGTGACTTTATACGTTGGGCCGGCCTTAGGCCCACTTACAAGGACAGCCCACTAATCTCTAGGGCAGAAAATATAAAGGGGCCTTACAGATAATATAAAAAAAATGTAAAAAGAATTCAACAATTAAGTGTGAATGTTTTTGTGTTTAGTTTTAACTTTTAGTATTAATAATGACTTATATATATATATAGAGGATGAACTATTAAATCTAATATTCCAAAACATTGAATAATTAAATGAATTAAAAAATTAATAGCCATGAATTAATATTAATGAAAAAATGTTTGTGATGGCTTCGACATTGCATAACTTGAAAGTCTTATTTTAAAAGAAAAAATAATTTATGAATTGTAAAATTTAAGAAATGTAAAATGAAAAAAGAAATTACATGAAAGTACAAAAAAAAAAAAAAAGATAATGGAGATGCACGAAACATATTTAATTCTTCTTTTATTTATGGATGTAATGAAAGTTATCATTAGCCAACATTCCTTACATTTTTTTAGTCAACATTAACATTAGTTTTGGACATTTCAGACTATGGCTCTTACTCCAAGCTAGGTTGCACCAAGTATGAAAAGATGCTCAATGGGTGCGGAAGCTATGTGGATATGGTGAAAGTTATGAGCATATGGTGATAGGAACTTGGGCCCACCTTTCACGTATGAAACCCTGTCTGAATAGAGTTTCATATTTCTGAGGGCTCCCTCTTTATACATACCAGTGTAAAGACATCATACGTGATATTATATAAATATGTGATAATATTATAATGTTATTAAATAGTTAATATATAAACTAAAATTATATTTATTAAAAATAAAGTAAAATATACATAACATATAAAAGAATAACCATTGATAAATAAAGAAAAAAAGAAGAAAGAAGAGAAGAAGTAGAAATAATCCATTTTATAAAAAACTTAAAGTAACAGTCAATTTTAAAAAAATTAATAAATTATTATATTTAAAGAATAAAATTGATATTTTAAAATATAGACAAAATAAAGAATTCTCTTTATATATTGTTATAGATATATCATACCCATCTAACGAACGCACCACTTTTATGGTATAATAGGACTCCCTGTTCTCTATCGTCTCCTATTTTTCTCTCTCTCGTCGTGACCAACACGAAAGCCAGAGTCAAGCGTTCCTACTTTAATTGATGTTTTTGGTGATAGTGATGTTGGTGATGTTTTTTCTACAAATAATACTGAACACTATGCTCACAAGTGGGAATTTGACTTTATCGACGCTAAATTTTCCGTCTCCTTTTTTTATTTTTCTAATTCCGGTCAGGTAACCTACCTGCAATTTGTTTTTTTATAAATAACAAATATAAAATGAATAAAAGTATACATTGTAATTTTTAGATCTGTGTTGAAAATGAAATGATGCTAGACAAATTAAATTGAAAATAATTAATTATAAACGAATTGAAAATAAAAAATATAAATAAATAAGTAAGTATATATAATTTGGTTTCATAGGAAATTTAAATAATTTTAACTGTGAAATTTGAAATGAATTTAAATCTTTGTAGATGTTTATTTTTATTGTTGGTATAATTATTTTATTAAAATCTCGAAAGGATTTTAAAAAATAAAACAAATAAAATAAATATATTATTAGATATTTTAAAATAATTAAATGAAATTCGAGAATAAATTATAATTTATTTGAAAGAGTCAAGAAAATAATATATTCGTAACATCATTTAAAATTAAATAATAGAAATTTGGAATAAAATTATTTGTGGTTTTACAAAAGACATTTATTCTTGTACCGTATGGCCCATCGGTCAGGCGGACCAAGGTCAAGCGGCCGCAGGCCACCCGCTACAGGCGGACCTCACCTTGGGACGTTGATGTAACAATCTCTCCAGAATACTTTAAGGGGGGGCTCGCAACCAACCCCCCGCTCTCCAGATGAAGTCTCAACTCTGAACATGCTAAATCGGTTACCCGTCGGTTAGCCTGGCTAGAACTCCCCCAGTGTTCATCTCCACTTGAACTTTGTCTCCACTCCTATGAAGACCCCATCTATGAGGGCAACCGACAGGTCGCACGGCCCGCCGGTTGGGCGGCCAAACTGAAACTAAGCCAGTAAGCTGAAAGTTAATTAAGGTAAAGTAAGTTAGTAATTAAGTTTAAAAAATAATTGAGCCATGATTAAAGAACCCTAATCATTGACCCACACAAAAAACTATAAATAGAGGTCCAATGTAAGTTGGTAAGGATCTGAAACCCGCATTTATTACAACATTTATTATTACCTGCCGATCGGCCTTGAACTGACTTAAGCATCAGAGTCTTTTAGACAGGTACCACGATCGCCGGACCGACTGAACGGAGGAAAAGAAGGATTGAACAAAATAGAGGACTGGACTAGCTCGCTAAGGAGAGCTCAGAACAGGAGGACTTAAGGGTAATTTGAGTGTTAATAATAAGTGTTTGGTCCCTACACCCGAAACAATTCCTTAGTTTAAAAAGAAAGATGGAACGTCCCATTTAATTATTAAGAGAAATTAAAAGAAACGTCACACAAAATAGTAATGTAGAGTAGCCCTGGGGTCCTAACACAACCCCTACAAACTAGGCACACCACGATGCCAACCGAAACCAGATAAAAGTCTAACAAAAAGAGAGTAGAATCGTAAGGCATAGAGCAATACATGGGCCGTAGCCCTAAAGAAGACCTATGAAGAAAAGAAACATAAAGTCCAACCCATATGGCTAAGCAGCGGAATCGCCATTTCCTTGCTGATAGCGGGAACCTCGCCCATCTGCTCCCATCAATTAAATTGATGATCATCGCAAGAAAGAATAGCCACATACAAGACAACCATACAACAAATAGAGTAAGCTAGAGCCAACAACATTCTTATCATACAATCAAATATATTTTCACCATTCAATATCCATATAACAACCAAGCATGTTATGACTTTCAATCGATACACTACGACTCGACTCGACTCATCCGGATACGTATAACTTGGTCGGATTCAGCGGATGCCCGCACTTGTGGTGGTTACCTCTGCTCACCCCCAAGCTGCTCACCCCCGAGCTTTGTGTTACAAGTGTTACAATGAATCAATTTTCCTCACCACAAGGTTAGCCCTTAATGAATTTCAGGCCTCCTGCTACTCTCACCACAGGAGTCAGTCCGCTCTAGGTGAGACTAACTGACCCCTTAGAGCGTCAGGATGCAACCTTACCTTGAATCCTTACCTAGTTATACAGATGGGGCACCACCATGGACACCCACTAACATGGGCCATGGAATTACGTCCCGACTACTGAAGCGCAACCCTGAAAGTCTCACCTAGAGACTCCAAGGAATTACACACTGACACAGAACAAACATAATCACACAGCCAAATAATAGTCACCATGCATGTATACGTTCATCATCCCAACCTTTAAAACCAACGCCTCTCATGTTCCAGGTCCAACTCATTTCCACCCATCATAAACCATCCATGCATAAGGATTTCTAACTCATCTCGTTATCATGTCTCTTTAATACCAACCATGTCATTAAAATCGCATGTTAAACTCATAACAACCCAATATTCACAATTTATGACTTGCACCACTCATTCATACTCATTCACACTCATTCATCTCAAACTTTCAGCACAATAACTTAAAGTGAATGAATTAATCTCACGTACCAAGATCACTGCCATCTATCTTTTGATCACACTATAAAATTATCAAGTCTCAAGCAACTAATTTCCACTTTAGGTTCTATTACCTCTCGTGCATAGTTCGGGTTCAACTATACTCCTCTGTGCCTTCCTTGTACCAGCCTTTTCCCAAGATTCCATTTAACCTACGAATTTCTCAATGACCTTAATCCATTCACTACTTATTACCACCCTACTTTATCTAGTGTATCACCAATCCACTTCTCATGCTTCTACAGAAAACAACCCCCACAAATGTACCTCACAAGCATACAATCCTATTTCACTACGCTGGCGCCTTGCGGTTCTTTAGGTGCGGTGCATATAATTCTGGGTAAAACCCAACATCTTTCTACACTTGCGAAGCCCCAAAATCCAAAGCATAGTAATCTAATCGTTCTCCACTACTCGGTAAATAATCCTACTACCAATAGTAATTCACATCAAACCAATTTAACACTAAGATACTCAAGGTAATTTTGCATCAGTCATTCCTAACTCCACATTCTCAATTTTACAAACCCTAAATACATTCATGCCAAATTCCATTCATTCATCTCGGTTCACATTATAATACTACAATTATCAATATTTTACCATAAAATCAATTGATAAGAACTCTTTTCCCCGATCAGAATGACCAAGAAACACCCAAAACATAAAAGACGAGCCAATTTGACTCACGTCGCCTGGCGGGTGTTAATCACTGTCAGGCCATTCATCAAAAACCCATAAAACTGGGTTGGGCAACTTGCATCACCTAGGGGCACGAGCTAGCCGCCAGGCAGTTCCTATCCGGAACCCATATTTTTGCACAGAAAAGACATGAGTCGCCTGACATGTGTCCATCACCGCTAGGTAGGTTAGCTCTAATCCATTGCAATTAGTCTCCTTGTTTAGCTCACACACTCAAAATTCTTCCCCTCTCAATAAGAAAGTTTAATTTGAATGTATCAAGATTCGAACCCATAACCATGCCAATGACAAATCAATGCACAACCATTCGACCAATTTTGTTTCATGATAATTCCTATAATTCTAGGATTGTATTATCACTCATCATGATCAAGCATATTATTAAAATAATAATCAATTAAATAACACATAAATGACATATAAAGGATTTGAACCCAAATTCTCTCATACAATCAAGTACTCTAAACCATTTGAGCTAGTACTTTTCCACATCACAATAATCAACATTTAATGTCATAAAGGCTCCCAATACCCGCATTTATTAATTAATTAAATTTAGCGGGTCTTACAGGACTACCCACAAGATTCCATCCTGGTCCTTTAGTCGCACCATCTAGTTAGGTATGTCAAACAACATTAATTAGCTAGCCATCTAATTAGTGTAAATAGATCAATGATCAAGAGTAAAACCAATTGGGTTGGTATTAGGTCGACCCCAATCACAGTCCATGAGGAAAATTATAAATACAAGTCAAAGGTATGGGTGTTGGAATTTTTGTCTCGCATTAATTACAATATTGATTGCTTTAGCATCGGAGCACCTTTGACATGTTCACCGATCGATTAACAAACAAAAACATCGAACAGATAATAGGAGTGAAGATTCAAAGAGTTGACAAATTGTTCAAGTGATTCTTTCATTTGGCTTCGAGATGAATGTTGTTGATGATTGTATGTATCAAAAATTCAGTGGGAACAAGTACATTTTCTTGGTCTTGTATGTTGATGACATACTGCTTGCCACCAACAATATAGACATGTTGCTCTTCTATCTAGAAATTTTGAAATGAAAGATCTTGGTGATGCCTACTTTGTATTAAGAATTCAGATACACCAAGATCGATCTCGAGATATTTTAGGATTATCACAGAGGAGTTATGTCAGAAAGGTGCTTAAAAAGTTTGGCATACAGGATTGTAAATCAGGGGAGACAAGTTCAGTTTTGATCAATGCCCCAAAAGAAATTTGGAAAATCAGGAAATGAAAAAGATTCCATATGCATCACTGGTAAGGAGTTTGATGTATGTCCAAGTATGTACATGTCCGAATATAACATACATAGTTGGGGTATTAGGTAGATATTTAAGCAATCCAAGAATGAGTCATTCGAAAGCAACAAAAAGAGTGATGAGGTATTCAAAGAGAACAAGAGATTATATGCTCACATATAGGACGTCAGATCAATTAGAGATCATTGGGTATTTTGACTCAGATTTTCCAAGATGCCAAGATAGTTTAAGATCCACTTCAGGTTACATTTTCGTGTTAGTTAGTGGTATGGTTTCTTGGCGCAGTGCCAAGCAATCCCTTACGGTTTCATCCACTATGGCTGCAAAATTTGTAACATCCCTACTAGATATTACTTATTTAAAAATCAAGAAAATAAGAAAAGAGTATCAAACGTCAAATCTTTTATTATTTCCAACGCGAAAAAAAATTTCAAAAATTATTCCAACCGTCAAGATTGATTAAAGCTATAATAATAGTCTCATTACAATTTTCAAAATCTAATAAAAACAGAATTTATAAATAAGTTCATAGCTAGAATTCCAAGCTAGCCACTCTCTCCGCGCATCACTTGTATCATCAAGTGCTCCCGTGTAAAGAATTACACGATCATTGCCAAGCACAAACAAAAAAGGGTGAGCTCAATAATATAAGAAATCACAAAAATTAAATAATATAAAACACCCAATTATATTATCATAATTAGACCTTGGCCAAGTTCTTAATACCCCAAGACTTTTCAACCTCCAATTCACCTAACAAGTTAACCATGGACTCAGGTTTTATGATGCTCACAAGAACCTGCCCGTTCGTGGTCCTGCCTCTACGAACCTCCCCGCTCGTAGTCCTACTCTATGGACCTACCCGTCCGTAGTCCAACACACGTGATCCACCAACTATGTACCTCCCCACACACAGCATCTATCAAGTGTGAGCCGAACCATATGAACCTACCTCGCCCGTATCCTCACACGAGAGTAACTGGATATGAATCTTCCCTCTCATATCATCACATGTTCCCACCATCCATGAACCTACCCGCTTATGGCACAACATCCTCTAATCCAAGGTCGCATCAAATGCATCCAAACAACACACAACCCACAAATCTCGCTTAGGCTAGAAGCTTTAGCTCAAGTGATCAGGCCTGACTCGCTTAAGCTAGGCTCTCTCGCTTGAGCGAGCCTGTGACAATGACAAAGTACGAAAACTCGCTTAGGCGAGAGCTCTGTTCGCCTAAACCCAAATCTTTCGCCTAGGCGGCGAGTCCTGCAACCACCAGCAACCCCTCACGATTTCTCGCTTAGGCGAGCCACTCTCGCTTGAGCGAGATGCTCTGTCGCCCAAAATCTGGGCTTTTTGCTTGAGCGAGACGCTCGAGCAGAAATAGGTTCGAGTCTTTGCTACTTTCGCCTAGGCGAGTCTTGCTTGGTTGAGCGAAAATAGCAGACTCTTTGCCTATTCACGCACGCAGAACATCAGAACACAATGCCAAAACCACAATTTGCCCATTACCAAACAATCCAATAGTCTATTTTTACAAGTCATTCATATGAACAGATTATAGACCCAATTAGACTCTCAAAACATGAGATGAAACCACACCCAATCATGCATTGCAGAAACCTTTATCTTATTCATACAAAATTTAAGGGTTTACTCAAACAACATGCAAAACCACCAAACTCCAATCTCATCACATAGAGCACGAAAATTCATGGCACACAAGCATAAATTCATGCAATTCATTATGGAAATAAAAATCACAATATAGCTCCCCTAACCTAAAACTCCTTGCTCCAATTTGATCTTCTAACCTTAGCTTAGTGATACCCAAGAACCCTCCTTTGCTCTCCCAAAACAACTAGAACTTTTCTCTCAATTCCAACTCATTCTTCCTTTCTGAATTTCGTCCTCCTCTCAACATTCTAGGTTTTTTAGTCTCCAAACCTTTCCACTGGCGTTATTTTTCCCTTTTTATATGTCCTTAATTATGGTAAAAATGGCAAAACGAAAATAATTAAAATTATCCTTAATGATTTGATATTCTGGGTGTTAATGGTCATTTAAGGACCTTTGATGGCTGCCCTCTCATGATATCTAGGGTTTCCCCTCCCCTTTCATATTCAAGTCAAGATAAAATTTAGCAAAAAGAGAGTTTTAATTTCATCCTTAACAAGGTTTGAACCCACCACCACTCAAACACAAAGCAAGTGCATAACCAATTCAACCAATCATATTTCATGATAATTCCTATAATTTTAGGATTACATTATCACTACTCCTATTCAATCATAACCTTAGAATATTGCACAAAATAAAATATCATACAATTGACATACATAAGACTTGAACCCAACTCTCACACAATAAAGTAATCTCAACCATTTGAGCTAGTACTTTTCCACATCACAACAATTAACATTAAATGCCATAAAGGCTTCTACTACCTGCATTTATTAATAATTATTTATTTAATTATTTAAATTCTCGGGTCTTACAAAATTTGAAGCATGTTATGAGGCATCAAATTAAGGAATATGATTGAGGAATTTTGTCACAAGGCTACACATTGTGGAAGGAATTGAAAGACCACTTAAGTTATACTATAACAACAAATCAATTGTATTGTATTCTAACAACAATAGGAGCTTGAGTAAGTCAAAGCACATTGACATCGAGTTCCTAGTGGTTAAAGTTATTCTCGGATTTATCTTTAAGGTGTCATGAAGCTTTTACTAGTTTATTTCCACATCTCCATGAGCTTTGTTGACATGTGAAGCCAAGGTGGTATGTTTCTTGAAGATTTAATGAAGATTTAATGAAGCCCTTTTCAACTACCTTGAAGCCATTACCATTGGAATGAAGCCTGCATTGATGAAGGAATAGGAGATTTGATGGTATCCATGTTGATCAAGGCTGGAACGTGTGCTCTCCACATAGTTACATCATTAAGAAAATGTTTTTGATGTTTATAATTCATATTGTAGACCTTGTAGCATTAATTAAATGTATTTGGTCTTTGTTGTGTTTTTTAATCTGTTGAATGGTTTTTCAACATGTTAAAATGTCTCTTTTAATTTGTTGAATGATTTTTCAACAGGTTAAAAGGTTGGCTGCAATAGTCTTAAACTGCAACTAATTCAATCAGTTAATTTATTTTTTAATCGACTGATTTCACTTAAGTCAAGTGAAGTTAACCGATTGATTTGAAAATCAACCTGTTGAATTTCGTAACAGTTTGACTATAAGAACTGTGATTTTTGAAAGAGAGGTATTCTGGCCATTTTTTAGCGCGAAACTGTTCTGAAAACTTGTGGAAACTCTCTCCTTCTTGATCATACAATTTGCAGCTGTTGAAGATTGATCTTGGATCAATTCTTGGAGCTTTTGGCTTGGTTTGAAGCTTGGAGAAAGTGGTTTGTGGTAGGCTGGGTTGTGCTACCACTCAGGTTTGATCTTTCTCAAGCTTTGTGTGTGTGCCTGGTGATTTTTCAGGTCTGCAAGAGGGTTTTTGTTGTGTTGGTGTGATTCTTATGTGATTCAAGAGTCTCTTGTGTGATTTTTGCATATTTTGAAAGTGTAAGGGTGGATACTTTGTAAATCTTTTAAAATAGTGCAAAGTTAAGCTCAAGTTGCCTTGATAAACTGGATGTAGCTTATGTTTGAGTGGACCAGTATAAAAATCTCGTGATCTCATCTCTTCTCTAACCTTTCTCTCTTACATATTCATTCAAAGTTTAAAGAACTTGTGTTTTAATCATGTTTTTCATGTTCTTGCATGTTTTCATGACATTTGCAACATTGAACATGTTTGCATAATCATTTAGAACCTGTCTTGATCATTCTTGTGCATTGTTCCTGGTTTAAAACTCAAATATGCATTTCTGCATTTTTTCCAATATTTCAGTCAATTGTTTTTTTGTTTTAATCGGTTGATTATACCATAACAAAATTTGTTTAGTAAAATCAATCGATTAACTCTGTTTTTGACCAATTGAAAGTATACAGTTCAGTAGCTTTTGCATCCTAACTTGGTGATCTAATTGATTCAATTAAAGGTGGTTTTTAGCTTTCAAAGATAGCCTAAATTTTTAACTAGCCAATTCAACCCCCCTCCCCTTTCTTGACATTTCAACAATTTCAAAACTAACAAGTTCAATTTAGCTGCAACTGCACTAACACACATCAAAATATTCAAAGAACATTTATACAACTAAAAGTGTTATTTTTACCATGTTTTTATATCTTATGCTCAATAAACTAAATTAAATTTGGCGTCAATTTGAAAGGGATAAAATTGATTCATATTAACCAAAATTGGGACAAAAATGAACAAAAATAATGAATATAAGGAGTAAATTGAACAAAAATAACAAATATAGAAACTAAATTGAAAAAAAAATACAACCACAAACTGACACGTGACACTGACATTGACAAGTGGCATAATTATGACTTCACATGTGAATAATCTTTTTAAAATTAAAAAAATTTAAAAAAACATAAAAAAATAATAAAAAAAAGTCTAAAAAATCAGGAGCTAATACATGACATTTACTGTTCAAAAACGTTAACTATTTAAACACTGTTAGTAAAAATGACGAAATTAACCAAAATTTGACAAAAATGAGAACCTAATTGAACACAAAACGAAAATGACAATCAAATTAAATAAAAATAACGAAAAAACGGACCAAATGTATATTTAAACCTTAAAATTATCCTTCAACCAATATTAATCAAATTTAGCTTTTAAGAAATATAGGATAAGTTATCTTTTTATTCATGCCGTGAGAGTTTTCTCATATATCATCAATCCACGGTAATGTTAACGATATGAATTTTTAAGCTTATATAAGATAAAAAATAATCTTAACCAATATTAAACACATATAATAATACTTTTATTCTAATAGTGTAAATCAATCATAATTTTTTCTTTCTTTCTCTAAGAAATACTTCTAAAGATATTCAACTCGACATAACTTAAAATATTACATATCATCAAACTAACAAAGAAGGTTGCAATAAATATATATATATATATATATATATATATATATATATATATATATATATATATATATATATATATATATTTTAGTGCAATTTCCTTTTAGTACATAAACAAGAAACTCAAGATGCTTATTTGTTTTGTGAAGATGAGAAAGATAGTTTATGGTAGTGTAGGCGGCCTACGAGGCATGGGTGTCCCGTCGTTTTGTGGTCAGTTTGTTGGTGGCGGCCTAGGTTGAGGGCGATAGACGTGTATCGATGGCGGCTCGTCATCCGGGGGGTGTCCTACTGCTACTGAATGACGCGGAGCGTTGAGAGCATAACGCGGAGCGTTGAGAGGATATGGCAGTGATGTTGTGGTGAAGATGATGAGTATAAGGAACAAAACTAGCGCCTCAGTGTACCCCATCTTCCTATTCATAACCTACCAATTTTATTTATTCTGCATTGCATCAAAACACAACTATAACACCTCTTTTATACTGCCTCATGTTACTTGTCCTAACCTACACGTTACGCTTAATTTTTGAAAAATATTTTAAAAACATTAATTATATCCCTACAAGAAAAGACCTTGCTTAATGATTTTACTGTGCTATGGTCATGTGCTATGAGTGAGACATTACAATTATAACACTCCAATTTTTGTCCTCCTAAATTCGATAACTACACGAATAATCCTAATTCAAATTATTACTTTTATGGTTCTAAGATAACTTAACAACGCTGTAAAATAAATGTAAAACAAAATTCTGAGACTACCCAAACATCTATTCGTGTCCCAACTCTCAACCTTTATTGTCGTGTATTAGCACATGAATTATCCCTTCCTCTAGTTTAAGGAACACAATCATCAAAGTAAAAAAAAGAAAAAAAAAACAAACAAACATAAGAGTAAGTTAACATAGCAAGACAGAAATCATGTTTTGAAAATAAACCTCAAATCGTTTAGAATTTAGAACATATAAAAATTTAAAATTTTTTAAGAATCCTTCTCTTCATTAAAAGTAAATTATATGAAAGAACATCAAAGTAGACTTTTAAGAAAAAGAGGTGTATCTAGGGATGGTAAAAATATTTGTGTTCGCAGTATCTGCAGATAAATTCCGTGACGGATGGTTAGTACCTGCGAGTATTTGTTATCCGCATGTAGCAAGTATTTTAATACCTATTTATAAACGGATCGGGTGCAGGTATCATACTATTCATACCTGCGAGTATCCGTTACCTACAAAAAATTAAAATTAAAATTATGTTTTATTAAGTTAAATTTAATTAAAATTAAATTTATATTTATATTTTATTAGATTAAATTATATTTATATTTAATTTAATTTAATTTATATTTTATTTTATTTTACATTTTTTGAAATTTTATTTAAATTTAAAAATTTATAAAATATATATTTTTTAAATATTTACAAGTATCTACGCGTATTAAAATATCCCGGATATTTTTTAAAAGGGTATATTTAATGCACTCGTGGAATTTTTTCTCCAAATAAATCTCTTTCCCATTTATTTTTCCAAGTAGACTGATAACAAAATTAATTTTCAAAGTAGACCATTTCAAAGTTGATTTGTACCTACTTTTTTTCTTTTGCGTAAGAATATTTTTCATTAGTTTTCTTTTTTTAAAATAATTAATTTTTTATAGAATTTAATTTTAATTTGATTAAAGTCCAAATGCGTTTTAACAGTTCTAGTTGAAAGTTGTATGAGTACGCGCTTTAAGAATAGAATTTGAGTTAGCTCACTTCTTTAAACCCGCACATCAAGGAATAGAGAGTGCCGATCGATTATGTAGAAACAAGAATCTTCTCACCATAAATGATCAACTTGACCTCGTTAAAACATTGTCAACTCAACATTTTTCTTTTTTTTAAATGATATGGTGTGGTTTCATTTAATTTAAAATTGATCATGTTTACCTTTTAACCAACACTATCAAAATACGTTTTTGTCCAATGTAATGAACGTTTTTCACTAGCTAACATCGATATCAACATTACTTTTTTTATGTCCACATCAACATTAGTTTCCGACCAAAATCAAACGTAATTTTCTCATTTGATGATGTTAGTTAAAATTATCCTTCAACTAATATTCATCAAATTTAGCTTTTAAGAAATATAGGATAAGTTATCTTTTTATTAATGCCGGTGAGAGTTTTTCTCCTATATCAATCCACGGTAACGTTAACAATATGAATTTTTAAGCTTATGAGATAAAAGTATCTATTTAAACATATATAATAAATAGATACTTTTATTCTAATAGTGTAAATCAATCATAATTTTTTTTTTCTTTCTGTAAGAAATACTTTTAAAAATATTCAACTCGAGATAACTTAAAATATTACATATCATCAAAATAACAAACGAGGTTGCAAAAATTATATAATATTATATTATATATATATATATATATATATATATATATATATATATATATATATATATATATATTAGTGCAATTTCCTTTTGGTACATAAACAAGAAACTCAAGATGCTTATTTGTTTTGTGAAGATGAGAAAGATGGTTTATGGTAGGGTAGGCGTACGGAGCATGGGTGTCCCGTCGTTTTGTGGTCAGTTTGTTGGTGGCGGCTTAGGATAAGGGCGAGGGACGCCTATCGGTGGCAGCCATTCTTCAGATTCAAACGGAGCGTTGAGAGCATATGGCAGTGTTGTTGTGGTGAAGATGGTGAGTATAAGGAACAAAACTAGCGCCCTAGTGCACCCCATCTTCCTTTTCATAACCTACCAATTTTGTTTAGGAAAATGATACGTTAACAACTCATTTTTAACAACTTCTCTCACTACCTAACGTGGCAATGAGAGAGTATTTGTTTATTTAAATTTCACGTAAGCCATGCTTTTGAAAGAAACGGTGGTTGAAGGAGTTACAGAAATGACATAAGCGAGAGAGGAGTTAAAACTTGAGACAAACAAGTGAGAGAAGCTAGAGAGGAGTTACAGAGAGTGCAATGGAAGTGGTTCAAGAAGTGGTGATGAGCAGTTTGTGGTTTCTTCATCTCCAGGTTTGGTTTCCTCCTTGCCCACTGTTTTTTCGTCCTCCATCTTCGAAGTGTATTGTTGGTCAGCCCTGTAATTTTGTTCTTCGTCCATGTCCGTTGTTTTCTTTTTCCGTCATTGTGAAAGTTTGTTGTTCCTCCATTTTGGAAGATATTTTGGTAGTGGGTTCGTCATTTCCCTTTTCCTTTTCCCTTTTGGTGGAGTACAAAAAGTTTTGGGTTAAATTTTTTGTCTTCATTGATGTTTGTGGAAAATAGTAACTTTTGTTTCTGTTTTTGGTTAATATATGATAAAGTTTGGATTAATATTATGCAAAAAAGTTCAGGTTGACATTTACGCTAACACATCTTTGCATATAAACTGGAAGTTTTTCATATGCAATAACTTTAAAACAATCTCCAAAACATATAAACATTATTCCTTATCAATTGGTGTGAGTTAACCTTTTTAATGAAGTCGATAATTTACTCACGCCACCAAACGGGATACTTATCATCGAAGCCAATAAGTGTTAAACAATTTTGTTGAAATCATATAACACAGGTTAACAGAAGAAGACACATGGGTTCGCACTTAAATCTGGAATGACTTCTGACACCAGCACCTACTGAAATGGCTTCATGTTATACCAATCCAACTCATCCACCAAGAGAACATGTTAAATTCTAAAAACTTAAGGCCTACTACTTCTATGTGGGTGGGGGAAAACAATATTATACAGAAAACTTCAGGTTGGCAGTTATCATAACACAACTTTGCACTTAATCTAGGAGTTTTTCATATGCAAAAACTTGAAAATAATATGAACAATTTATAATCGTTATTCCTTATGACTTTGTGTGAGTTAACTTTTATTATTCAAGTGTCAAATTTAATCACGCCGCCAAGCGACTCAAAACCTCTCTTAGCAAGGCACAGTTGATGTTGAGCTCCTTCTTTATCCGTAGGCAAGAAGAAAAAGGGGTCAATTCAAGTTTGCCACGGTGACTACTGCTAAGTAAGACATTTGCTTCAACAATGTATTTGGTTTGGCATCGGTGCTCAATGCAGACCTAAAAAAAATAAAAATATTTCAACTTACAATTAACACAAAGGTTAGCAATGTAAAAAAATATACCAAATTTAATGCATATATACATTTATTATTTAAGTTACCTCTTTCTTATCACAAGCTTTTGCATCACTCACAGATGCTTTCTTTGTGCTACCAGATGCCTTTCCTCTATTCACATCCTTCTTCAATTTCTCTGATGACGAATTTCTTTTTCGTTTCCCAGCATTTCGCTTTCAACAAAAACCAAATCAGTAACATATAGCTTGCACCCAAAACCAAAATGCAGTAACCAACGAAAATTAAAACCCAACAAGTAACCTCATTTCTTTCTTCCAAAACAATAACCAGAAAACTCGAAAATGGATATAAATGAACCCTAAACGAAATAAGAAATCCCCTTTCAGAAACAAAATTCCAACTACATCACAACCCACCATGACAACCAAAGATAGAAATGTCCAATGAATGATTTACTTACCACACACAACTTCTTCAAAACAAAAACCAAATGCACCTCCTCCAATATTCACACCAGTTACAACAACACTGAAAAAATGGCAGCTTTCGAACAGAAATGAGAAGGAGAACAAGATTGACAACAAGATTTACTCACCACCAACTTCAGCGACTCTGTCAACCCACACCTCCTCCACCAACTAGACCGTGGCCAAAAATGGAATAAAATGAATGAAACGAGAAAATGGGGTTTCAGCTGAGGTGAAAGGAACGAACTTCAGTGGAAGACGAAGAACTTCAGAGCAATAGGAAGACGAAGCACTTATAATTGTTATGCCACTTGATTATTTCTGCAACACAAGGTAATCAATATCCACTCCTCATACGAACACAAAAACCTCCATTCTCGCGCTTCTTTCAAAAACATGGCTTACGTGGAATTTAAAAAAAAAAAAATTCTCTCATTGCCATGTCAAGTAGCGAGCGAAGTTGTTAAAAATTGATTGTTAATATATCATTTTCGTTTTATTTATACTGCCTCATGTTACTTGTCCTAACCTACACCTTACGCTTAATTTTTGAAAAATATTTTAAAATCATTACTTATATATCCTTAAAAAAAAAAGACATTTTTTAATGATTTTACTGTGCTATGATCATATGCTATGAGAGAGACATTGCAATTATAACACTCCAATTTTTGTCCTCCTAATTTCTATAACTAGACGAATAATCCTAATTGAATTATTACTTTTAAAATTTCTATAACTACACGAATATCCTCCAATTACGCTTAATTTTTGAAAAATATTTTAAAATCATTACTTATATCCTTAAAAAAAAAAGACATTATAGAAGACAGAAAAACAGGAAACGTTAGTCTCCTATATGAGAAAATTTCAAAAGTATAATTTAATACTCTATTTTAATTTCTTAAATTTTTTTACACATGTAATTAGCGTACTTGTAATTTTTGAAGATCATTATTATTCAAAATCATAGAAATTAATCAGCCTGAAATCAAAGCTGTCTGTTCTCTCGTTTCTTTATCTCCTCTCTTTTATGAGATTAAAATAAAAATTTATAGTTACAATCGTGAATAATTTATAAAATTGTAAATTGTAGAATTATAACATGGATAGAAAATTTTACATTTAAAAAAAAGTATAATATATATATATATATATATATATATATATATATATATATATATATATATATATATATTTATATATATTATTTGAGTTTTATTTTAACTAAAATTTAATTTATCAAGAAACTAAATAAGTGGTGTAGAAGAAAAAAAAATAGTAAATATTAATTACACTAATTTTTAATTAGATGGTGCTACAACTGACAACATACATAACAAGATCAATTTTTAATTACATTAACCTGTAATTTTGTTTAGATTTTATTTCAAGTGAATCCACTAACACAAGAAAGACTTAATATATGTTATTTTGAACTTTTTATATTTGATAAAGACATTTGCTAACTACCAACGTAAATTTACGTCGATCTTTTAGAAGTTCTGACGTAAAAAAGTCCTACGTCTAATAAAAAAAATTACAAAGTAAGCAATTTTGAACTTTACAGCTTTCATGTTGTTATCAAATGAAGGATTTTGATCAAGTTGAAGAAAAATTAGTAAATAGAGATGTCAAACTTGGAACAAGTTCAAGGGCATTGAAGCAGAAGTTCATTCTTCGTTTAAGTACTTTTGAACTTGGACAACTCAATTTTCTCTTGACTGGCACAACCTCCATCTCAAATTTGACTTCGCTAATAAGTAACTCTTCTCCAACTTCATAAAATATCACTCACATGATGTACAACACAGGAAACTGAAACACGTTCAAAGAAACTTATTTCATCATAGTTTTTTTATTGGTAAAAAGATGAACCCAGGTGAGAACTAATGTTCGAATTTGATAAACATTGAATACAAAAAAGGGACATTCATGCAAAGTCATGACTGAGTTCCCAAAACAAATCACGATTGCAAATAAAAATGAAAACTTTAGTAAAACAAACCTCAACGAATAAACCAATCAGATAGAAGAACTCTTCATGAGATGTGCATCACTAGAGCCAAAGACTTGTTGAAAAAGTATCCCCAAACCGCCACCATTTTGACACCATAGATGAAACCCTAATCAAAAAAGCATTTTGGCATTTTTTTTCTCTCTCTAAGAATGAGGAGAAAAACTCGAGATGAAAATATAAAAAGAAATTTACGTTGATTAATGTCATATCTGATGTAAATTTAAGTTGCTTACACCCATATCCGACACAATTGGTGATTTTAGCGTTTGTTGTGGTTGTGTCTAACGTTAAACTCTTTAAATTATTTACAAAAATTCCACCGCACATTTTTTACGTGGGCTTTTACGTCACCTGGCGTGAAACCTATGACATGGAGAGCCTTTTTTGTGTTAGTGATCCATTCATCCCAAAAAGGTGAACAATGATGCAGTGGATAATTTAGATAAAATAGTAATTCGCACGATTTGAAGGCTAGAGGCATTTGATTTTATCAATATTCTAGCATTCAATATGTTTAGGAGTAACTAACTCCCTCATTCATGGGGTTTGGGTGTAATGTATTCTTAATTCTATGTGAATTTTTCATTGAATATAATAATTTTCTATCATCTCTTATGTTTTATTCTTGTTTTAACTGCATAGTCTATGAGTTTTGCACATGCGGGATTACCAATTGATCCAAAAGATAGTTTGGAAAACCTTATTATAATCTTCAACTTGCATGTTCTAGATATGGTGAATATGTGGGAGTACCGACTAATCCATAAGATAGTTTGGGAAACATAAGTAGGATAGAGCAACTTATTGATTTCACATGCTAGATATAGATGTGTGTTATTTTAAGTGTGTATTATTTTGATAATAATGTGCTTGAATGTGATGAGTGATAATATAATCCTATATGTATAGGAATTATCATGAAACATGAATTGGTTGAATTGGTTTTGCACTTACTTTAAGATTATATGGTTATGTGTTTAAACTTTAGTTTATGTGAAATAAGTTTCTTTTTGCTAAAATTGTTCTTGGCAAGGATAGGAAGGGTCAAAAACCCTAGCCGTCAGAATGGGGGCAACCTAGAGGGCTGGAAAGTCACCTTGTAATGGCTTATGAAGAGCAAGGAAGGTCGTGAATCAAAAAGCTAGTTTAAGTTTGCAATTGGAAGCACGGAATCCATGTTAGGGGAGCTATCTTACGTTTCTTTTTATTGAATTGCATGATTCTAGGTTGAATAATATGACTGTGATCCTTGCACTGTGTTAAAATCCCGTAATCTTTTTGTGTTTTTGAAATTTCTAGAAACCGCCTAACGGTTATGTTTGACCCGCTAGTCGACGTATGCTTCAGGACTCAGTTTTCTAGATTTTCCTATGAAGGGTTATCAATCATAAGATTTATGCTAAAATGTTTTATTGACACTCTACATTTCTAAAGTTCTTCTTTAACAACAAAGTATTTCAACTCTATATCCTTAACACCTTTGGAATACCTGTCGTTCTTAGAAAAGAAGACTGCTATAGAATTATCACAATAAATTTTCAACGGCTTGAAAATACTGTCGACTACTCTAAGTCTTGAAATAAAGTTTCGCAACCAATTAGCCTGAATTGTGGCCTCAAAGAATGCCACAAATTCAGCGGTCATGGTGGATGCAGCAATGACAAATTGTTTCACACTTTTCCATGAAATCGCTCATTCGGCTAAAAGATACACATAACCAAATGTAAAGTTTCCTGTATCCATACAACTGGCAAAGTCTGAATTTGTATAACTTATCACCTCAAGATAATCAGATTTTCTATAAGTAAGCATGTGATTCTTTGTTCCTTATATGTATCTTTAAACTTTCTTTGTAGCTTTTCAATGCTCCAGTCCTGGATTACTTTGGTATCTACCAAGCATACCAACTGCAAAACTAATATCTGGCCACGTACATGTTTGAGCATACATCAAACTCCCAACAACATATGCATAAGGGATATTTTCCATCTATTTATGTTCCAAATCATTTTTTGGACATTGCATGAGACTAAACTTGTCTCCTTTTTGTATTGGAACGGGAGATGCTGAACTTTTATCCATTCTGAATCTCTCTAAAACTTTATTAATATATGCATTCTAAGACAAACCTAATAGTCCTTGTGATCTATCATGAAATATTTCTATTCCTAACACATAGTGTACCTCACCCATATCTTTCATTTCAAAGTTACTAGAGAGAAATCTCTTAGTTTCACTTAATAGACCAAGATCGTTAGTCACAAGCAAGATATCATCAACATACAAAATCAAAAATATAAACTTGCTCCCACTGACCTTCAGATATATACATTGATCACCAATGTTTTCCTTAAATCCAAATGACACAATAGTATCATTGAATTTAATATACAATTGCCGAGAAGCTTGCTTAAGTCCATATATTGATCTCTTAAGTTTACACACCATGTGTTCCTTTCCTTCTTCAGTGAACCCCACCGGTTGATCCATATAAACATCCTCTTCTAAATTCCCATTTAGAAAGGCAGTTTTAACATCTATTTGATGCAACTCAAGATCATAATAAGGTACTAATGCCATGATAATTCTAAAAGAATCTTTCTTAGAAACAGGCAAAAATGTTTCCTTATAATCAATACCATATTTCTAAGTAAAACCTTTGACAACAAGTCGGGCCTTGTAATGTTCGACATTACCTTGAGACTCACGCTTAGTCTTAAAGACCCATTTACACCCAACTCTCTTGCATCCTTCAGGAAATTTCATAAGGTCCCAAACGTCATTATGTGCCATTGATTTAAGCTCATCTTTCATGGCATATAACCACTTATCAAAATTATCACCATTAATGACTTTTGAAAATGAAATTGGATCATTATCAATACTCAAGTCATTTTTTGAATCTTGTAGATAAACCAATAGTCATTTGAAATAACAGAATTTTTATCTCTATGAGATCTTAATACTACTTCTTGTGGTTGTTCTACTATTGGCTCATTGTTAACCTCAAGATCATTAAATTTGTTGTTCTTCTTGATTGTTGTGAGTTTCTACAACATAGGGAACAATAACTCTTGAAGAAGAAATACTAGCTACAGGAACTTGTACTCTAACTTCCTTAATCTCCACACTTTGTGAAGCTTCACTCCCACTGGTTTCACCATTCTTAATGAATTGAGCATTTCCAATTTCAACGATTCTTGTACTATGGATAGGATAGTAAAACATATACCCTTTTTATTTTTCTAGATAACCAATGAAATATCCAGTGATTGTTCTTTCATCTAGTTTCTTTTCTTGCAGATTGTATATTCTTACTTCTGCCTGACAACCCCAAACATGCATGTGTCTCTAACTAGGTTTCCTACTTGTCCACAACTTAAAAGGAGTCTTTTGAATAACTTTACTAGGAACTTTGTTCAATAAATTCATGGCAGTCTTTAAAGCATGCATCCACAACAATACAAGTAAACATGAATTACTTAACATACTCTTAACCATATCCATTAAGGTTTGATTACGCCTTTCTAATTCACCATTTTGTTGTAGTATGCCTGGCATTGTGTATTGAGCACAAATACCACGTTTCTCAAGGAAGTTAGCGAATGGACCAGGGTGTTGTCCACTTTCATCATATCTTCCATAATACTCACCACCTCTATCTGACCTTACGATTTTCACCTTTCTGCCTAATTGCCTTTTCACTTTATTTATATAAACTTTCAAGGCATTCACTAATTGAGATTTCTCATACAATGGATAGACATGTCCATAACGTGAAAAATCATCACTAAAGGTGATGAAATATTTCTCTTTATTGAAGGAATTTACATCAAATAGACCACATATATTAGTGTGTATGATTTCAAGAACATGAGTGCCTCTTGTGGCTCCTTTCTTTGTGTGTTTTGTTTGTTTGCCTTTAATACAATCCATACACACATTCAAATCAGTAAAATCCAAATCCGAAAGGATTTCATTCTTTACTAATCTTTGCATTCTTTCTTTCGAAATATGTCTCAAACGTTTATGCCACAAGTAAGCAGATCGTTCATCCACTAAACTATGGTTAGTGCCAACATTGTGATGTAAGGTCATAAGAGTTTCAACATATAAATTATCAAAATTCAATTTATATAAACCATCATAAAGTGTACCAGATCCAATCATATAAGTACGCTTAAACAAACTGAAACAACCATTCCCAAACTTAAAAGATTATCCAGCAACATCAAGCTTAGACAAAGAAATTAAATTTCTAGTGATAATAGGCACATAAAAAGTATCCATAAGGTCTAAGTGATATCTAGTGTCGAGGATTAGACGATAAGTTCTAATGGCTTCCACTGAAACTTTCTCTTTATTGCCCACGAAGATGAACTTCTCATTTGGGTTTATGGTTCGAGTTGAAAGAAATTCATGCATCACATTAAAAACATGAGTCGCACATCCAGAATTAATCCACCAAGTATTATGGGGAACTTCAGTTAAGTTTGATTCAAAACATATGTTAACATTATGCTCACCTTTCTTTTCGAACAAAGCTCCACACTTTATGCAATTCTTCTAGAAATGTCCAGACTTTCCGCATAAATGACATTTGTCATTTTTCCTCTAGATTTTGGTTGAGGACTTGTCAATCTTTAATGGTCCTTTACCTTTTCCATGTTTCTTTGCAACTTTCTTTTCAACTCTTTGATTCTTCACATAATGAACAATGTGATTTCCTAAGTTTTTTAGTCTGCTTTCCTCCTGAACTAGCATATTGTGCAATTCATGGATGTTCCACTTGTCTTTCATGGTGTTGTAGTTCCTTTGAAACGGATCATACTCAAACAATAATGAGTTCAAAATGAATTGCACGAGAAAACCTTCATCCACTGCCATTCTTAGAGACTTAAGTCTTGCTGCAATATTTGTCATCTTGATCACATGCTCATGCATAGTATGCGAACTGTCTAACCTCATGATGGTCAACGTACTCATCAATGTCCCAACGAGGGATTTATTAGTAGTTTGGGAGAGCTCTTCAACAAATTTCATAAATTCTTTCGTGTCGTCAATTTTGGGGAGAGTTGACTTAATATTGTTTGCTATGTTCATTCTTATAAACATTAAACTAATTATGTTTAACCTTTCCCAAGCTTTGAAATGGGCTTTCTCTTCATTGCTACTAGCATCCGTGATAGTAGCTAGTTTTTCAACTTGAAAAGTCAAATCAAGATCCAAGACACCTACGTGAAATTGGACTTGTTCACTCCAGTCAGAGAAATTAAAACCATTAAAGACTACAATAGACGTAGCATGCAAGTGTAAAGATACCGCAACAGAGACTACAATTAACACATGCTTAACATTAATGCTTTAAGTCATAAAAGTAAACATAAATGCAGATTTAGACATAAATAATCATTCTATGCATAATAATGTTCTCCTTTGGGAGATCCACTGATACAAAAACATAAACATAATGATGTTAATCATATTATATAACATTATTGATGATTAACATATGCATCAACTATAATCACTTACTACCTTTAGGTATATAAATAAAACTAGTGACGTATACAAAATTATCTACCATCATGCTTATTAATTATAAGAACAATTAATCAACCTTTGGGCGATCCTAAAATGCCTTATAATAATGAACTACAATTCACCCATAAATCAATTATCCATAATTTAGTATCCATACTACGGGTAATTGAAATAAATAAAAAAAAAACATTAATAATTTGAAACCAAAAAACTTTAAAATTTTGGCTACTTTAGTGACTAAACAAAATTGATCATGCTTGATTTCAAATAGATAAATATACATTTAATTGCTATAAACCATACATAGCATTCTCATTAATTTTAATTTAACAATAACAAAACATACACAATATTGGAAATTAAAAAAATACATTATTCATATAATAAAAATATTAACATTAATTGGTGACGCAATTCAATAATATCACCACACTTGATCCATGAAAAACAAACAATTAATCCAACAATAATTGATTCATGGATTTTGCAATTCAAACATTCAATTTCTTAATTCAAGAATTTCTCATAATAATTCAAGCCTTTTATTTTGCAATTAAAGCACAGCGGAAAAGAAAAAAAAAACAATACATTTGCACATTAAATATTTGTTTGATCCATAATTAACATTGATGCCCATGGAGAACACGTAACCAACAAAAATAACTCCCATCATCATGTCAATGAATCTGATTAAAGCATAAAAGAAAAAACATTAAAGAAACATAACACTGCAATTCTTTAATTAATAATAAACCACTAAAACTTATAAGCAGGGTTCATAAAATTGGGAAAAAATATAAATTTCAAAATCCCTAAATCCATAATTAGGGTTTATCTTAATTTCAAAATTCCCTAAAAACATAATTAGGGTTTATAATATCATAAAATCCCTAAATCATAATTAGGGTTCATAATAATTTAGAAAAAATGCAATTCGAAAAAAAAAACATCATAATTGGAGAATCATAAATCTAATAACCTTGCTCTGATACCACATGTAAATTATTTTGTAGTTTTCATGCAATAATACTTCATTAAGAAAACTACTATAGGATCTTAAGGTTCATGATTTTCACATATTCACGCACATAAATTATAATAGGATACTAACCTTGATCCATGAGATATCCATAAGGATGTATTCTTCAGTGTGCTTGTCAACCTCCTTTTCTCAATCTATCTCTTTGTCTTTGTTACTCCTCTCACACTCTCTTTCTTGATGACTTAATGTAAAAGAACCTTATAACCAGAGACAAAACCCTACTAACCTTTTATAAGTCAATGTCCATCAAGTTGGTTTGGGCTTTATTTTATTCTAAGTTAAAATACCTTTTTGGTCCCAATTTTCGTCAAGTTTTGTCAAGGGTTAAATATGTTTTTGGTCCCTCAAGTTTGAGCGAAATTTGGGTTTAGTCCCTCATCAAAACTTTTGACCAATTTAGTCCTTCATCTTCCAAAATGCGTGAATTTAGTCCTTTTAACCAAATTTTGTTAAGTTTATCTGACATTTCAAGCGCATTTCATGATAGTATTTAAATTATTTATACTGTTTGACACATTTTTGCTTCAATGTTAACTTAAATACTATCATGAAATGCGCT
>Ga0209589_1003398_pt1 | contig 27789 bp, 14 predicted proteins | sample CowpeawhiteBW_FD_187525 | JGI IMG/M metagenome (GOLD analysis project Ga0209589, IMG submission 187525) | Root nodule microbial communities of legume samples collected from California USA - Cow pea white BW (SPAdes) (version 2) | ecosystem: Host-associated > Plants > Roots > Nodule | place: USA...
ATATATATATATATATATATATATATATATATATATATATATATATATATATATATATATATATATATATATATATATATATATCGTCCGCTGAAGAGAGTGTAAATATCATGACCAATCACGATTTTCTGCCTTGAGTTAGAAACTAAAGAGTGAAGTATTGTGGTCTAAGGTATATGTGGATCATTTTGCCATGTACAAAGTACTATGCTATTTTCCACATTCTACTCAATATTTCTTACCGCGGAAGATAGTGACTGAATTTAACCTATTTGGACAGTTTGATACATTAGTATCAGAAAATAAAAGTAAATATGGATTCATAAAATAAAAGTAATTATGGATGGCAATGAGACGGGGACGGGTTTCATTATCTCATACCTGTAGAAAAAATTCATTCTCATCCCCATACCCAAATCTAACAGGTATGAAACTTTTGTCTCATCTCGATCTCTACCGGATAACGAGTATAATCTCATATCCATACCCGTTTTCTTATTACTTTAATATTAATTTTAGTTAATTTTTATAAAATAATAAAAAATTACGGTAAATGAAACATAATATTATCAAATATTCAATTTCGATATCAAATACTTTGAAATAAATTATAATTGTTTACATTTTAGATTAGAATACCAATTTGCAAACATTAATGAAACCTAGTTGATAAAATTTTAAAATATTTTTAAAAAATTATAAAAGGAAAATAAATATTCAAATTAAAATATATTTTAAATGTTTGTTTACTTCAATATTTTAAAATCTAATGAATATCTTTTTTATACACTAATAAAAGTGTTAATACTTCACTTGATCAAAATGACGCAAAGAACAAATAATAAACATAATAATAAAATTTTGATATAAATCTTGTATCTTTTAAACTCCATTAAATGTTGGATGGTGATAAAAAAAATTCATGACAATTACATTAAATTTTTATATTGTAGTAAATAAAAGTTATTTATATAATTATAGTGAAAAACTTATAGTACGATTGATAATAAGTTAGAAAATAAAAAATAATTAGATAAAATATATCGAAATTCTACATGATGAAAATAAACAACAAATAAAAATATTAAAAAATTAACAAATGTGTGTCTTTGAAACAATTTGAGAGACTATTGAAAGAAATCGCACAAAGGAAAATAAATGTATAATTAAGGGTGTGATAAGATGAAAGATACCTTAGAGATCTAATAAAACTTTTCTAATATCAACATATATACTCAATAGTTGAGAAATAACAAAATTTGTTTTAACTAAACAAAAAAGTTCTTCAAATGAAACAAAAATTAATAATAATAAGTAAAGAATTTTTTTTATATTACCTATTAAACATTTAAATTGAGAGTATTAAACATTCTCGTGTGAAAGGAAAATATATAATAAATAAAAATATTAAAAAATAATAAAAATATTCAAATGTGAGATATAAATTTTTTTAATTGACATACATCATTTTAACATAATTACATAAAGGTTATGATAAGATAAAAAGTATATTAGAGATGCGAATGAGTTTCATGACAAACCAAATAATTAGAAGAAATAAAATAATAGAAAGTATATATATATATATATATATATATATATGGTTACTTAATTAATTGTAATAATTTAAACTGAAACGAAGATATGGCGGAGACGGGTATTATGACGGGGATATGTACATCCCCATATTCATCCCCATACCCAATTGAAAAAGTCGGGGAATCCCCATACATACCCATACCTAGTCAATGCGAGAATTCTCTGTCAAAATGGGGACGAACTCGGACAATACCCACGGAGACAAGTTTATTTGCCATCTCTAAAAGTAACTATAGATGTAGAGAATAAATTTAAGACATTATTTTTGGGCCTCAACAACAATTACGCAGGCCCACTCCAATTCTTTTCTCACTTTCTCTCCTGATGCTTCCACACCACACGCGTACACACTTTTCTCACCTACCCCTCTTCCTCCTTTTCTCCGTTCTCTCTCTTCACTCTCTGCCTCACACACTAAGCTTCCGTTCGAAGCTTCTTCGGCTCTCCACCGTCAAGCTAAGGCTTGCTTCTTCTAACTCTCTCTTTGATAGCCACGTTTCTCTATTTCTCACTCATTCACTAATTCTTTTCTATTTGCAGGACACACACCAACTTTCATACAAACTTGAATAATGAAGGAAGAAAAAAACAAGGGAAAGATGTGAGCTTACAGAGAGAAGGTAAAATCTCTTTTTTATTGAATATGCGTGTGTATCTCTCAAGTACATGAAACTGAAGCAAGTATTTATATGTTGTTAGTTTGCTCTGTTTCTAACAGAAACAAAAACTGAAATTGGAACTAATTTTTGGTTACAACTGTCAACACCCTCCCTTAATCCAAAAATTCTAGGCTTGACATCCCAATATGTTTTCTGAGCTTGTCGAACCTAGCTTGCTTCAGTGGCTTGGTGAAGACATCAGTTGTTTGCTCTTCTGTATGACAGTAAAGTAGGGTTAGCTTTCCTCTGCTCACTTGATCACGAAGGAAATGGAACTTCATCTCAATGTGCTTACTTCTCCCGTGTAGAGTAGGATTTTTTGACAAGTTGATTGCTGACTTGTTGTCAATGTTGAGCTGAACTAGTTTCTTGTAGTCCAGTTTTAGCTCCTCCAAAACTACCTCCAGCCACAAACTCTGACACACTACTTCTGAAGCAGCTATGTATTCTGCTTCACACGAGGATAGAGCCACGACCTTATATTTCTTAGAGCACCAAGAAATTAATGCATCTAAGTATCTGAATAAGTACCCATAAGTACTCCTTCTCTCCACCTTGTCTCCACACCAGTCTGAGTCAGAAAATGCTTCTAACACAACTTCATTTTGCTCATCTGCCTTTGGGAAGAAAATTCCCCAATCTGTAGTACTTTTTAGGTACCTCAATATATGCTTAGCAGCAGCCATATGGGGTGTTCTCGGGTCATGCATGAACCTGCTTATCAGACCCACTCCAAAGCTTAGATCTGGCCTACTAGTACAAAGAAATCTTAGTGAGCCAACAATCTGCTTGTACAAAGTCCCATCCACAACTTGAGCTTTCTTTTCTTCAGTCAGTTTTAGTTTAAGCAGCACTGGAACTGCAGCCTCATTGCATCCTTCCATCTTAATTTTTTTTTAAATCTCCTATGCGTATTTCTTCTGATGTAGGAACACTCCCTTATGTGTGTGCACAAACTCTAGCCCGAGAAAGTAGCTTAGTGTTCCTAGGTTTGTCATTTCAAACTCTATCTTCATTCTCCCTTTAAACTCTTCAATTTCTTCTTCCACACTCCCTGTAATGATCAGGTCATCAACATACAAGCATGCAATGAGTGTGTTTGCATGACTTGTCCTCTTCACATACACTCCAAACTCAACTGTGCTTTTCACAAATCCTAACTTGGCCAACACTGCATCAATTAATTTGTTCCAAGCTCTAGGAGCTTGTTTAAGCCCATACAAAGCCTTTCTCAGTCTATATACAAGGTGTTTGCTCCCCTCCTTTTCAAATCCGGGTGGTTGTACAATGTACACTTCCTCTTCCAATGGGCCGTTGAGAAAGGCTGACTTCACATCCATTTGACTCATTTTCCAGCCTTTTGAACTGGCAACTGCTGTGACCAACCTCATAGTTTCCATCCTCGCTACAGGGACAAACACCTCTATTTAATCAATTCCTTGTTGCTGCAAAAAACCTTTTGCAACCAGCCTGGCCTTGTGTTTAGCCACAGACCCGTCTAGCTTCAATTTCAGCTTGAAAACCCACTTCACATCAATGGGCATTTTGTCATGTGGCAGATCAACCAGCTCCCATGTCTTATTCTTCTCAATTGCTTCTAGCTCTTCTTTCATAGCATCCTTCCATTCTCGTATTTTCAAAGCTTCTCTCCATGTGATAGGTTTTGTATCAGCCATTAATGCGTGATGAACCAAATCACCACCACCTGTAATTACACCATCACCATAAACTTCATGGCCAGCAAGTCTAGTAGAGGGGAACCTTGTTCTTTGGGTTCTTCTGTTGTCTGGAACAGCAGCAATAATTTTAGTTTTGTCTTCCAAGACACATGGAACATGTGTCACCACATCATCCTTATTCTTCCAATCCCAACTAGCTACCTCATCTACCATCACATCTCTGCTAATCAACACCAAATTCTTTTTTGGATCATACAACTTGTATGCACCTGTTGGATGGTATCCAATCAAAATTAAAGGCTCACTTTTATCATCTAGCTTCTTCCTCCTTTCATCTGGAATATGTCTATGACATATTGAGCCAAAAATCTTCAAGTGTTGCACGTGTGGTTTGGCACCAGACCAAGCTTCCTCTGGTGTCACTGTTTTCAACCTTTTTGTAGGGCACCTATTGAGGATATCGACAGCAATGGTTACTGCCTCTCCCCAATAACTATGTGGCAAATTTTTACCTTTCAGCATGCATCTTGCCATGTCCACCAACATCCTATTTCTCCTTTCGGCCAACCCATTATGTTGTGGTGTGTAAGATGCAGTCACCTCATGTACTATCCCTTTCCTTTCACAAAACTTGCTAAAATCCTTGGACTTGTATTCTCCTCCACCATCTGTCCTAAGGATTTTTAAACTCTTCTCAGCCCGTCTCTCCACTCGTGCACATAATTTTTCAAACACAGAAAATACATCTCCTTTCTCTTTTAGCAAATAAACCCATATCTTTCTTGAGAATTCATCTACAAAGGTGAGAAAATATCTATTTCCTCCAAGTGATGGTGTGTCCAAGGGACCACACACATCTGAGTGCACAACCTCCAATACCTTATTAGCTCGTTTTGGTGCAGAGGTTTTAAAAACCTTTCTAGGTTGTTTCCCAATCAGACAACCTTCACAGATTTTGGCTGGTTGCTGAATTTGTGGCAGCCCACTCACCATCTGCTTACTGCTGAGTTGATTCAAGCTCTTGAAATTCAAGTGGTCGTATCTATAGTGTCATAACCAACTCTCTTCCTCCACACTAGTGGCTGATAGGCACTAAATTTCAATGGTGTCCAAGTTCACTTTAAAGGTCCTGTTTTTAGACAAAGGTGCCTTGATCTCAAGTCTATGTTGAGAGTCAAATATCTCAATGACTTTCTGTTGCATATTCATAGTAAATCCTTTCTCCAGTAGTTGTCCCAGGCTAAGTAAATTATTTTTCATGCTTGGGACGTACAAAACATCACTTATATAGGCCACCTTGCCATCATTTCGTGTAATCATCACCTTCCCAATTCCTTCTGCCACAATAGAGCTGTTATCTACAAACTTCACAATGTTTTTCACACAAGGTTAAGATCAATCAGCCAATCTCTGTTCCTAGTCATGTGATTAGAGCACCCTGTATCCAAGTACCAAGTCATGCTTTCCTCCTCTTCACTGGTTGTTGTTGCCATCAACAAAACTTAGTCTGAATCAGACCCATCTTCTTCCTTTTGCACTAAATTTGCTTCCTCTCCTTTCTACCCATTCTTTGATGTTTCCTCATGCCAACATTCATAAAAATAATGCCCATATTTGCTACAGTTATAGCACTGTATTTTTCTTTTATCATATGGCCTCCTATCACTTCTTCCTCTGCCTCTGTTCTGATTTCCTCCTCTAGCTTCAGACCCATCGTTTCCAGAATTTTCTTGGGCCACTGATTCACTATTTCTGCCACCATTTCTGTTTCCAGATCTTCCTCTGGACCTTCCTCTACCTCTGCCTCTCCAGCCACTTATGCCTCTGCCTCTGACTCCATAACTCACCTTGGCCTATAGAGCCTCTTCAGTCACCTTCTCATCATTCTTCCTTTCATTCACTCTTTGTTCATGTGCTTCAAGAGAGTTCTATAGTTCTTCTATTGTCATAACATCAAGATCCTTTGATTCCTCTATGGCAACCACAATGTGGTCGAACCGTGGGGTTAGGGTCCTCAAAACCTTCTCTACAATTTTGTTGTCTTCTATGCTCTCATCACACGCTTTCATGGCATTAGTGATCACTTGCAATCTGCAAAAATATTCTGCCACTATCTCCTTTTTTGTCATAGAGAGGAGTTCATACTGCCTCCTTAAAGATTGCAGTTTCAGTTTCTTGAGTTTCCCAGAATTTCCATACCCATTTTGCAAGATCTCCCAAACCTCTTTTGCTGTAACAGCTTTTGAGATTTTCTGAAAGATAGGGGCAGCAACACATTGATGCAGCAATACACGAGCCTTGCAGTCCAACTTCTTCATCTCCTTGTATGTTTTCTTGGCCGCTTCATCAGCATTCTTGGGCAGTTCTTTGAAACCCACCTTAACGATCTCATCTATTTCTTGAAAGCCAAGAATCGCCTCCATCTTCACACACCAATCATCATAACCCTTTCCATCAAATATGGGTAAGCATCCCGGTATCAATCCTCCACCAGCCATGAGTAGAACACGCAGCAATACTCCCAAGATTCCTCTTCTTGAACCTTGCTCTTGATACCAATCTGTTGGGCCTCAACAACAATTACGCAGGCCCATTCCAATTCTTTTCTCACTTTCTCTCCTGATGCTTCCACACCACACACGTACACACTTTTCTCACCTACCCCTTTTCCTCCTTTTCTTCGTTCTCTCTCTTCACTCTCTGCTTAGATTAGTAAGGAGTTATTGGTGTTTTTTTAATAAAATAAGTATACAAGTGGGCTTCTATTTTTTATGTGATTGTCTTGTATGCTTTTCAACTTATTTTAATAAAACTCTTATTTGCTTCTTAGTGATTATTTCATAGATTTCAGCTTAAAACAAATTGATACAATAGTTGTCCAACATATATATAACTCGCACTCCAAAATCTCATTCAAGCAATGTGAGACTTCTCAACACTCCTTTGCTGAATCAGTGAGTCTGGTGATTACCAAGATGCGTTATAGGCTTTAATACCATTGTTAGATAAAACACTTATCACTAGTCTAAAATCTATAGTTGATAGTTGATTGAGCTCAGACGCTTAACCATTTTGTGATTGTGTAAGGCATTTTAAACACTTTTTTGTGCTTTTATTTTACCGATGCTTTCCTTAAAACATGAACTACATTAGATAATGGTGAGGCGGTAAGCTTTTGTGATTGTATTTTTCTTCATTGGACTACACTGGATCATGGAGCATTATTTGTGTTATATATGCATTCATAAATTACAATGAAATATATTGCAAGCAAGATATGGCTCCAACAATTGTTTGTGTTATATTGAATCCATGTTATATTGCCATAAATTGTTTATATTTCTCATAAGTTGAACAAACAACCATGTTATATATTGTAGCCATGTTATATTGCCATAAATTTAATTGTTGGATGAATGAACATATGCAATTAATGTGTAAAGTACACTTACAACAATTTTTTGCCTCTAGTACCCTAATTTGAGCCTCCAATACAAAATCAGGACAAAAAAAATCAAAGTTGGTGGACCAATCTGCCCCTCACGGGCTGGTTTCAATGTTCCACCTGTTTTCGCTTGGCGGGCCAACCCGATCTGTTTTAGGTGGGAAAAAATCAGGTGGGCTAAAACGGTCGATTTGACCTGTGTGTCACCCCTACTTTAAACCAAGATTGTCAACTTGTTGGCATGACAACCCATGTTTGAAATGTGAACTCATATTATGTATACAAGACTAAATGAACGAAACTATCCATGATGATCACATATTCATGCAATGTGAATTGATTCTAGATTTAACCATTTGGTGTAGCAAATACAATAGAATGTGTTGGATCAAAGTTGGACAAGATGCATAAGGTAAAATTTTCTCAATTGAACCAACCCACCAAAGGTAAGTCAACGTGACAACAAATTTTATGCAATGGAATGATCTAACTGATATACATAAATAAACTTGATAGAACCTAATTAATGCAGAAACTGATAAGAAATCAAGAACCTCTATTGGTTGGTATGCTAAAACAGAATCAATCATTTAAATAAATGTAGGAGTAATACACAAATGTTGGCTTCACAAAGCAAAAATATACTAATGCATATACCAATTAGAAGATGAATTATAATATGAAGTACGGGAAAGTTGTAAAGATTAAAACCATGCAAAATATAGAATTAAAACATATGAAATAAAGCATGATTAGAAAGCACTCAGAATGCAATTTCATAACTTCTATTGGTCCTTGTTCTAATCCCAGGACATCGTTAGGGTCAATCAACCCTCATTCGAGGTATTATCCACTTTGGAATGTCGAATCCATCACGATTTTGTCCTTAAAAGGTGCCTCATATGGTGGAAGGAGGAAGGGGTATTTAAACCGCCTTAGGCCTCAACTTCTAAGTGATGTGCAACTATTGGGTGCGATAGGAACATAAACCTCCCAATTAAGGTCTAAGGGGAATGAGGGGATCATGCCCAGTAGAGGGCTTAAGGGATCGATGGTTCGTATGTAGAACCTCGTTATCAGCCCCATACTAGGCACCAATGTTTTGATTCCATGACATCGTTAGAGTCAATCACCGCTCATCCGAGGTATTGTCCGCTTTGGAGTGTCGGTTTTATACTTAAAAGGCGCATCAGAGGGTAGAAGGAGCAAGGGGTATTTAAATCGCTTTAGGCTTCGACTTCTAAGCGATGTGGGACTATTGAGTGTGGTAGGAACAATCCTAAAACAAAACTACTCTACACTCACTCGAACCCTAGTCTACCTATATTCTAGTAAGAAGAAATGAAGAAGGACAGAATGGGGAAATAAGCTATTGAATCGAAGAAAAGAATATTTTTTTAGAATAGAAGAAACCCCCATTTTTATTGATACAAAAAAACCTAAATGTCTTTAGGTCCGATGCAGCTCATCACCACTTCTCTCTAACCCAATTCCACTTCTCTTTTGAACCTAGCTCCTCTGACTCAAACAGTCTACTTCAACTTGCGTTTTGGGTGTTGTTTTAAGGTTCAATAACAGGAGACCTCACTTTTCTTGTTTAGACTTGTGTAGCCCCTGTGTGATAAGGTTTAGTGATGCTAAAATCCAAGGGTTGGATTGCAAGGTCAATTTTAAGCTCTGGGGCTTTTCTGCAATACTAAAAATATAGAGACAAAAGGGTAAAAAACCAATTTAAAGAAAAATTTGTCTTCTAGTTTTATAAAAATTTCCTAAGAAAAATGACACATTTTAGTTTAGACACGATTTTTATTTAGAATCACAATTTTATTAAGAACTTCTACAAAACTCTATTTTTGCACTTAAAACTAAAATCTAACCTAATTCTAGGAAATTACTAATTGGACCAAATTAAAAAGGGATTTTTATTAAGGAAAAAGGAGAAAAATGGTATTAACAATAAGCCTTGCCAAAAAACCTTGTGCATTAAACCCTAAGGCCTAGAGCCTAACTCCTAATAGAGAGGATTTAGTGACCATGTGTCCTCCTTCTAGGAAGAGGATTTACAATTTGGAAACACCTTTTAGGTTACTTAAGCTTATAAATATAGGTGTATCCCCCATGTAAATTCACCTTTGAATTGAGTATTGTTATGATATTAATTTTGTGTCATATTATTCACTTAGGTCACCAAAGGCTAGAGCATCTATTCTAGGTATCCTTTAGCCACCCTTCCTTAAGAGTTGGCCAACTTCTCTTGAGAGCACACTAAACACCATCATAGCCTTTGTAAGATTCAAGAAAAATAATTATATTATTTAAGGTGATAATTGGTCGTGAGGGGAATATTTAAATTAAGAAATAAATAATTTTACAGAGGTGAAGAGTAGCACAGTCGGTTAGAGCCTATATTTTATAATGATTTATAATTTATTTGGAATATTATGGTTTATTTATTTTCTTATTGTTGTGTGGATGCTATTGTAATGTTGTTGTGTGTATTGAATGATAAGAAGTACATGATGGTTGATATGGTTTGGGGTGTTTCTTGACTCTTAAGGTTGTGTGTTCAAATCTCAACTAGAGTAAAATGGGTTGAACTTGTGTTTTTTTTTTTTGGTAATTTGTGGTGCACCTTTGAAGGTGAAAAGTTAAGGCGGAATTGTATTTGGACGTGTCAACACCCAATTTTGTTCGAATAAATAAAAATTATTTTACCAAAATAAAATAAAATAAGTGTCGCATAAAAAAGGGTAAAACTAAATTTGCTTTAAAATGTTTAAAAAAAAGAGAGTTTCTTTAATTTTATTTAAGAGAAATTTTAAAAGATGTTTTTTTCTTAGAAAAAATAAAAAGTAAAATACAAAAATAATAAAAAATATAATTATTTAAAAAATAATAATAATAAATAATTTAGTTTTGAATGTTTTCGTTTCTATTATTTTCTTTTTCATGTTTCTTTTTATAGTGAGTTGGTAGCCTAATTAATTTGTCTTTGAACCCTTGTTTTTAGTTTGTTTACCTCTGGTTAACCAATTTGGGCTCAATGGCCCATTGTTTTTCTTTCACACCACCGTTTGCTTTATATCCTAAAATAAAATTAAAAAATTAAAAAATAAATAATAAAAAAATAAAATTGTTGTTCATAACACAAGAAGCAGGAACAGTTGAGTATTTGATAATTGATTGGTAACTTCTATGAATTTTTTTAAAAGAGAGCACGTTAATATTGAAAGAGGGAACGACCATTCGAGGATGCTTTTTTTCACGCACAAAACAAATAGGATGTTTTTATTACAGGAAAAAACATGTAAGTCATTTTTTCACTCATTTTTTCACACATAGATTCATCTTCACAGTATCACATCTATGCTGAATTTGAAAGCACAATCCAGAATCACAACATTTCGAATCAATAACGATCAATACAAAGAAAAAACAATAAGCACATATTGGAGCATATCAGAACAAAACCAGGTTCATAATTTCCAAGTTTACTATGATGTTTTGTGTTTGTTTCATTGTTGTTGTATGATTAATGGTAGTAGAAATTTTCAACTAAAAATAGAAAAATTGAATTGAACATTTTTCTGTTAACAAAATTGGTTTGGGCATGTAGACATTGGTTGTGGGTGAGAAATAGAGAGGGAAGATGGTGATGTAAGAAGCATTAGTAGTTGGCGGCGATCTCTTTGACGGAATGGCAGTCACGGCGGTGGTCTTGGTGGCCCGAAGAAGACGCGAGTAGAGGAGACGGTGTGGTAGTGTTTCGCACGGATATAAGTGGTCAGTGGCGAGCAATGTCGGTGCCGACGTTGACAAACCTCCGGGAGTGGTCATTGTCACCGTTGACAGCTTTGCCGCCAGCATGGTTGCGTTTTGAACGTGATTGGAGGACGCATATGATGGTATGGTGGCGTAGATGGCTGAATGTGATTAGTTTTATGTTACCTCATTACTAAGCACACATCTCACTCCTTTAACTTTAATTTCCTTTTTTAGAATAGGATGTGTTTACCTTGTGCACCACGCGTTTCTCTGTATGCACCCCATTCCATGTGTATAATTTTTCTCATTGCACCCACATACTCACTTATATACTCTTATTTTCTATTTCTAATTTTACCATTTTCTAATTAAATATCAAATTTCAATCACATCATTTTCAAAAATAATAATAATATTTTAAATTGAAATAAAAATTAAAATGGTTTTCAAAAATGATAAAAATAAGAATAAATAAAAATTTAAATTTATTTTCTTTATTTTCTCTTTTAGTGTCTAATCGACCGCTCTCGTAGCACGACATTCCTTTTTAAAATACAAAAATTATAAAAGTTGTTTTTGTGTCTAATCGACTGCTCGCATTGCACGACACTTCTTTTTAAAATACAAAAATTATAAAAGTTGTTTTGGTGTTTAATCGACCGCTCGTGTCGCACGACACTCCTTTTCAAAAATATAAAAAATCATAGAAATGTTTTGGTGTCTAATCGACCGCTCGCGTCGCACAACACTCCTTTTCAAAAATACAAAGTATAAAAAATGATTTTGGTGTCAACCCGGCCGCACACGTCGCTTGACACTTATTTTAAAAAATGTCAAAAGAAAACTTTAAAAAATTAAATATTCTAATCAAGTTTTATCAAGAACTACGTGATCCCTGATTCTCCATTGTGAATGGAGATACGTAGGAGCAGGGCAAGTCCTTGTCAGGTTCACTTCCCAAAAATTAAAAGGTTTTCCAAATCATTTTTAAATAGTTTTATAAAGAACTACGTAGCCCTAATTTCTCATTTTTAATGAGAATACATAGGACCAAGGTTTTAATCCTTGTCGGGTCCTTTTTACTAAAAAAGATAAGTTTGTTCAATATTTTCTTATTTTTTGGGAAAAATAAATATTATAAAATCAACACATCTCTTTTGTAAATTTAATTAAAGGTACCGCCTTTGGACGGGCATCGTAAGGTGTTAATACATTTTCTACGCGTAACCGACTCCCGGACCCTAAATTTGGTTTTCGCAGACTTTATTTTATTATTATGGTTTTCCATAGTTTTTCAGAATAAACTATGGTGGCGACTTCAAATATCTTTTTCCAAATTAATTTATTTTTAGTTCATCGTCCCGCCACGATTTAGGTTGCGACAGGACAAACTAAAAAAAAGTGGGCAGCCAAAAGTATTTCTATTATTACTTTTAATTTATTTAAAAAAAACAATGTTTGTTAAAGGAAATAAAGAGTTTTGTCTAAGTTAAAATTGGGGTTTTGGGAGGAGAAAAAGTGAAAGGAATCAATGTAAGATTGAGAGAAAGGGAGGAGTATAGCTGACCTAAGGTGATCTTACTGCAGGAATTTCAGGTAATGGGTTTTAAGCTTGTCTTCTTGATTTTTATGGTTGTGTATTGAGGATGGGTTTTTCCATGGATTGCAAGGAGACTACTCTATTTTTCCCCTTTTGTTATCCTTTTTTTGCACTTGGGGAATCATGTTGGGATGGTGATGCTTTTTTTTTTTTGAGAAAAAATTGTGTCCTGTTGTATGGAGGGTTTCGTTGGGTATTTTGGAATTGATTATTTTCTCTCCTTTTTATTGTCTTGCAAACTTGAGATGATGGGTATATATAATAGCATGAATGAATTTTATCTCCCTTGGAATTATAGCTTTGGAGTGTGGTATTTTGTGGTTTTGGCATGTTGAGTGTGTTATTAAAAGAGATGCAATAAAGAAAAATTACATGGGCCATGTTGGTGAAAAATTGTAATAGTAGTAGTTTTGATGGCTTGAACATGGCGTATGGATAGTTGAAGTGTTCTTTCTATTTTATGCTAATGAGAAATTGAAGAATGATGCATGAGAGAGATGTGATAAATTTTGATGCATAGAGTTGAGTTTAGGGCTAGAAATTAATTAGGGTTAGTCTTGATTATTTTGAGTGAATGCTTATGATGTGAAAATGTTGTCAACATGGGAAATTGCATTGTTTTGGTGTAGTAAAATGTTAGTATCAATAAGAACTCACAATGTTGTGTGAATGAATGCCTTAGTGTAGTGTATGGTTGCATTGGTGGAATGGGTGCTTGAAATGGATGTTTAGAAGGTAAGGATTAGAATATTGTGAAATTATGTGTATGGTGAATGAATTTTAATGTTCCATGATGTTTGTGAGCCTTAAGATGACCAAATCATTTGTAAATACGTTATTTTTCATATTTCTGGGCGTGTTTGTGTGTCCTCGGGCACTAAGCGCTGGTCTTGGGTGAGTTTACAAGAGGTCTGGCATTGAGTGCTAATTTTGGACGCTGAGTGACCTATTTTACGAGAGGTCGAGCGTTAATCGTTGATTCTGGGCTCTAAGAAACCTGTTTTATGAGGGTTCTGGCATTAAGTGTTGGCTTATGGCGCTACTGATTTTCTAGTTTGCAGTTTTCGTAAAATTGTGTTTCATGGTTTGTTAACCATTCTATTTAGCTAAAATTTTGACAGTTGGTCCATAACATGTTTTTCTTTAGTTTGAACGGTGTGATCTAAGTTTGAAGGTCTATAGTTAGAGATATATGTTACGCATGATTGCTGGGTTTTCAAGGGTGTATTATGTTGATAATTGGTTGTAATAAATTGTTATAGCCTTTGTTTGCAGTATATTGGATGTTGGCCATGATGAATGATGTATGTTAAGTATAATGATGATGATTATATGATGTCCATGTTTTGTGATGCATGTGATGATGAGGCCTTAATGTGCTTGAGTATTTAATGATCATGCATGTGGATAATCATGTTATTGTTTATTTATGTGTGATCATGATGAGATAGTGTATACTTAAATATGAATGTTTTGGAAGGTATCTATGTGTAAATTGTACTGGAGGTGCACTTCGTCGGAGCTCTCGATAAGAGTAATGGGAAGTAGTGCACTTTGTCGGGGCTCGATAAGAGAAATGGGAAGTTGTGGACTTCGTCAAGGCTCGATAAGAGTAATGAAAATTTGTACACTTCATTGAGGCTTTTGATATGAATAATGGGAAGTGGTAAACTTCGTCGGGGCTCGCTTTGAGAGTAATGGAAAGTGACGTCTTTGGTAAATTGTGTACGAGAGTTGGTTGAGTAGTTAATTATGAAATAATGCCATTCTTTTTAGTATTACTTGGTGGTAATATTAGGTTGCTTTCCTGTTGGGTATGAGAACATGTGATAGTTGATATCTTGAATGAGTTTATATTATATTATGATGATGCTATGTGAGTTGTATGTTGATATGCATTATTATGTGGTATGTGGCATGGTTAGTTCACCCTTACATGTTTGTGGTTATGGTTTCCACATGCAATGATCGTATAACTTGGATTATATTGCAGTAGATGATGGAGTAGATGAAGGTGCAGATACAGTTGGAGAAGCTTAGTTATGAGGAGTTTGTGGGGATGCTTTTGGAACTTTCCTTTGCATTTTGGAAAATTTCCTTTAAAAAATGTAATAATTGGGAAGGGAGTAGTCACCTTGGAGATCCACACAATCATAACTCCTTTATATTTGTTTAAGTTTTATATAATGTGTGCTTAAACTTAATGAACTATATTCCTAATGGTTATGTAAAAGTTAAGTCTCATAAACTGATATATTAGAAACCTCCTTTCTTATTCCTTGAGCATTTAGAATGAGTAGATGTTTATTTTGAACTCTTGGTGTTTTAAATGATATTCATATGTACAATTAAGAGTTGTATAGGCTAGACATTGTGTTAAGATTAGTAAAAGAAACAAATATAATCACCAAATGACTCGTTACCCATTAGAGGATATAGAGTGTTATACGACATTGTGTTAAATGACCCACGAGTAGACAACCCTTGAGTAGACGACTTCTCGTTAGACAACCTTCCTAACAGAGAACTCTTACATTAGACTATAGGGAGTTGACTCAAAGTTATAAATGATAATCAACTCCCAAGCTTTAGACGACTCTTTAGCACCTTGAGAGTTCCTTTTCCCAACCTTTTCTAGACATAGTTTTTCTTCTCCTTTTTGTTCATGGTGTTGACACCTAGCCAAGTTTGTGACACCTAGCCAAAGGTGTTACAATTGTATCCTTTACTCCGTGTGTAAAGAACACAATTATCAATATGAAAAAAATATAAACACAACAAATAAAAGGACAAACTAACATAACAAAGAAAAAAAACCCTAGTTCTGTAAATAAACTCAAATATTTAAAATTTGAAAATATAAAAAAAAAATTCCAAGAATCTTTTTTTTTTGTTAAAAGTAAAACATGTGACAGTTAACCAAGTTAAAATCACAGGAAATAGTGGCTAGTTACAACAAACAAGCTTAAAAACTTTGTCTTTCCTAGTTTGAATTTTTCCCAAGTTACTTCCATTCATTTTATTTCTAACTAAGAAAATGAAACTCATTCCAAATTGAATAACCTGTAACAAAACCCAAAATTTTAGATGATCTAAACAAAGCTAGTAAAATAAGTTAATAAACGAAATAATACACACAACATTACACAATCATCGTTGTTCCAAACAACCTCCCGACCAATGGAACAAATATTGTTTTTTCGAGTAGCCTTCATGGCTATGAAACAAATCACTCTTTCGAACAACCTCTCCGACTAATGATACAATCACTCTTCTAAATAACTTCTTTCAGATAATTGAATCTTCCGACGAATTATCTTATAGAAAATCTTTGGATGACATATTAGAAAATTACAAAATTTTCAAAACACAATTCAACTCTCTCTTATTCTTATTCTATTGTTACTTTCTTTTCCACATAACTTTGTTGCTTTGTCTTCAATCATCCTTTTGGATGGCTAGATTTCTTATCTTGAACATAGTTTTAGTATAATATTACTTATCAAATTTTAGCCGGCATTGACCCCATTTCATATTATTTATGGGACTTTGCGCTTTTTTGTTGTTCTGAGATTGACCAAATTTTACAACTGCACGATACGGTTTTAGTAAAGCTAAAGAAAACCTTGCTTGTGCTCAGAATAGAATCAAATAGATTGCAAATCTGAGATGCGCTGATATTGTTATAAAAAATTGGGACTTTCCCTTCTTAAGAAGTGCATTGGTGATCCATCTAAGCAATATTTTTCACTGCCTCTAAATTTTTATCTATCTGAGGCCAACATTACTTGGGATATTTCCTTCATCAAGGCTAAATTTCCTTCGGTTGACCTTTGCTCTCAAGGTCAATTTCAACGGAAGAGTATTAAGAAAGAAATTGTTAATTATTAGTAATTGTAATATGTGTCAAGTGATTTGCACCATCACCATAAGGTGTGGAGAGGAGCTCAAAAGACGCTTAACAAATGGCTGCCTACACGGAGCCTATTAGCCCACATCATATATCCAACCAGAGAAAGGATTGTGCTTAGATGACTCAAGTCTTGATATGGATCCTTATATACACAAATAAATGTTATTTAGTTTTGTTACGTGGATGAAAGAGTCACTTGGTCCTTCTCTTGTTAACATCACCCTCAAAAAAATTTGAAAACAAGGCATATAGAATAGTTTTCTGTGGCCACAATTTTAGTGTTGAAGCCACCATCTTATACTCTGCATTCTTTGGGCAACAATCAGGCTTAGTTATAGAGAAATGGGTTCTAAATTATGTGGGAATTTCTTCCTACACCTCTAAGATTTCTTTTGCACTTCCAAAAGTTTTTTAAAACCTAAAACTTTGACCTTTTGAGAAAAGATACACAGATCACACCCCTAAATTTATTTTTAGATGTTGACTTTTGGTAAAGATATTTCCGGAAGTCGACATCGGTGAAGAATTTGGACTTCTGGATGTCAAAAAGAATAAATACTAAAAGTCGACTTCCGGAAATAAATAAATAAATAAATATATATATATATATATATATATATATTTGGTTTTCTTTTTCAAATTTAAAGTTTATTTTTTTAATTATATTTAATTTTAACTTATTAATTTTGTGACAAATTATATGAAAGTAAATTTTTAATTTAAAAGTATAAAAAATAAAAAATAAACAAAAATAATTAAAATAAAAATTTTAAATTTTAAATAGAATTTAAAAAAATCAAAAAAATAGAAAACAAATATGTATATATATATATACTAATTAATAAATAAAATAATTATAAAAATACTAATAAAATAAATAAAATTAAAAAATAATTTAAATACATAATGAAACTTTAAATTAAAAAAAGATAAAGAATATATATATATATATATATATATATTCATTTTTTTAAAATTTAAGGTTTTCCTTTTTAATTATTTTTTATTTTTATTTTTGTTTAATTTTTAACAAATTATATTAAAATAAATTTGAATTTAAAAATATAAAAAATACATAATGAAAAAAATTAAAAAAAATATAATTAAAATGAAATTTTTAAATTTTAAATAGAATTAAAAAATTCAAATAGAGTATAAAATACTACACACATTAATTATATAAATAAAATAATTATAAAAATACCTATAATATAAATAAAATTAAAAATAAAATTGAAAAAATTTGAATGAAAATGATAAAACTTTAAATTAGAAAAAAAGAAAAAAAATATATATTTGTATAAACGGATTTCAACTTTCGTTTATATATATATATATATATATATATATATATATATATATATATATATATATATATATATATATATATATATATATATATTCTAAAATTCTACTAAAAATATCTTTTACTAAAAGTCAACATCTGAAAATAATTTTGAAAATGTTATTTACGTGACTTTGCTCAAATAATCAAAATATATTTTTAAAATTTTTAGACATTTTTTAAGGTGTAGGAAGAAAGCCCCAATTATGCCTACTACTCCATTCCTTGCTGGTTATGTAAACTTCTCCCTTGGAGCTCGCCAACATAACAGATGGCTTTGCATGGCCATTTACTAGGGGTGGACAAAAAATTTAATTTTCTTGATCCAATCTACTTTTGCTCCAATCCACTCCATTTATAATTCATTATATTAAAAATCTAATCCATTTAAAATCCATTTAATGGATATGGATTCCAATCTAATTTACATTTTATATATCTTATGGATTGGATATCCATTTTATAAATCAAGATTTTTAAATATGGATAATCCAAAAAATCCAACCCAAAATTTCAATTTAAATTTTTAGTTGGGTTAGACTAAAGGTTGAGATGAACTATGCTAAATTCAGACTTGGATGGGCCTTGCTCGACGACCTATACGGATCGGACAGGCCTGACAAACCGAACGAGTCGATCAGGCTCAATGACCTGATGAGTCACGCGGACCTGAAAACCCGAACGGACCAGGCAGAACCAATGACGAAAATAGGTCAAGCAGCCCAAAGACCCGAACGAGTCAGGCAGGCCCAAAAACCTGAACGGGCCCGAAGACCCGGATGGGCCGGACGACCTGGCGACCTGAACGGGCCCGACGACTCGAATGGGCATGACGACCCGGATGGGCCTGACGACCCGGATGGGCTGACGACCCGGATGGGCCTGACGACCCGGATGGGCCTGACGACCCAGACGGGCCCGAAGACCCGGATGGGTCTGACGACCTACACGAGCCTTACGACCCGGATGGGCACGACGACATGAACGGGCTGGATGACCCGAATGGGCCTGACGATCCGGACGGACCTGACGACTTGGACGACCCTGACAGGCCTGGCGACCCGGACGAGCCTGGCGACCTACACAGGCCTTACGATCCGGATGGCACGATGACACGAACGAGCCCTACGACCCGGACGGTCCCTACGACCTAGACGAGATCGACGTCTCGGACGGGCCCTACGACCCGAATGGGCTCGACGACTCAGACGGGCCTGATGACCTTGACATACCTAACGACCCAGACGGGCCCCACGATTCGAACGTGCCCGACTACCCGATTGGGCCCGACTATTTGGACCTGTCCGTCCGGGTCGTCTGGCCCGTTTGGGTCATTGGGCCCATTCGGGTCATCCGGCCCATTCGCGTCGTCGAGCCTATTTGTGTTTTCGGGCCCGTTCGGGTTGTCGAGCCCGTTCGGGTCATCGGGCCCGTCTGGGTCGTTCGGGTTGTCGGGCCCGTCTGGATCATCCGGGTTGTCGGGTCCGTCCGGATCATCGATCCCATCCGAGTCATTCGGGCCTTAATGACACAAGTTTTAAGAAATTCAATTTAAATTTCTTTTATTAGAAATGGATTCTGGATTTTAAACTTGATCCAAATATTTGGATTGGATTTAAATCTTAATCCAAATATTTGGATCTGGATTCTAACAAAATCCAAACTACTTTTACTAAAAAAATGAATTTGGGTCAAAAATATAATCCAATTATTTGGATATAAAATGGATGTGGATTGGATCATTAAATATCCAATCCATGCCCACCCCTACAATTTACTGTTTTCTTCCTCTCCATAATGCATAATATAAAGACAACGAAAGATTAACAGCACGTCTTCTAGAATCAATATGTCCTAACGACTACTTCCCTCATTGATGCCTTCTGGGAGTTCAATATACATATTTTTAAAATGCAAAGAATCCGACCGTGTTAAACTTTTCTCCTACATCACATTCTTCATGATTTGCCCGTTTAATGCATTTTCGCAAAAGGACCCATTGCAGAAACTATGAAAGACATAGTTCTCATGATTGATTTCAAAGTTATTAAAAAAAACTGAACACCACTTACGCAGCCAATGGTTGATAAATCATAAATCAATTTGTTGCAACTTATGATGCACTAACACCGGATCACATATATGTGTTCGATACTTACCAATGAAGTGTCTAATTTATAAAGTTGTAGTACATTACAAGAATTTTTTTAAATAATGATCAATTGTAGCAACAAAAATTAATTAATCATTATATAATGACTAATTTAGGTACTAATTTAAAAACTAAAAATTATTAACAACTAAAATAGTTTCAAAAAATTATAATTAGTCTTTAAATTGATAATTAAAATAGTTTCTATTATGAATTAGTTTCTAAATTAGTCACTAATATTAACTACCAAAGTTTTGACTACCAAAACAAGTGATTTTTAAATTAGTCACTAACATTAAGTACCAAAATTTGGCTACCAAAATAATTAGCCTCTATATTAGTCTTCAATTAAAAAATTGATCTCCAACATATTTTTGATTACTAAAATTAGTCATTATTTAAAAGTTTTCTTGTAATGGTACTTTTATGATAACAAAAATTTATATTTTTTATGTTGACAATTTTAGTACATAATTTTATTTTGGATTCACACAATATCGATCATATATTTATTATGTTTTTAAGAATTATTGTTCATTCTTCAATATTCATATATCAGATATCTATCACGTAATATATCTTATTATTTTGAATATAAATGTATCGATGTATCAGATACGTGTCGTATCCGATATATATATCATATCCATACATCGTACCAATTATCAGAACACCTTTGAGCCGTAAAGAAACACGCACAGGCCGGCGTAGCCAAGTTTAACAATACATCCACAAATTATCCTCGGAATTTGTTCTAGACAGAGGTTTTAAGGAATTTGAAATAAATAATACCAGGCCGTGAAAATTTTCTAGAAGGGTTAAATTCACAAACTTTTATTTCATAATATTTTACCACTTCAGTATATTGTCAAATGTCATAGTTGAATTGGGCCGTTGATTATATATATATATATATATATATATATATAAGCATTGGGGAGCATGAATATGCAACTGTTAACTTTGACTTTTTACGGCATGCAATTGGAGAGCTAGCTTAAATCATTTGTGTAGTCCTTTCTATTGGTAGTATAGCCCTATCTAGTGTCAATTATTCATCACCACATAGAAGCTCACAAAAATGTTTAATTACTCGTTGGGAAACTTCAGACCAGCTCAGACTTATCATTTCTGAAGTTGCTTTAATGGTCAGATGATGGTAAAAATATTTCTGCTACACTACTTTTTACATATATGATCTACCATTCAATGTAAAGAGAATAGACACCTATCAAGTTAAACACTTACGAGCCACAGCATTGCACAGGGAATGACAATCTGCAGACACCACCACAGTTGATGTTTCCAACACTAATTGATTTATATGCTAAGGTTGCTTTGAGAATGTGGGGGAAAGCAGCTTCTCCAACTCCACTAAACTGAAACAAAATTAATGTGAGGAGAACTGGACTATGATAAAGTGCTACCTACGTAGTCATACAAGAAAATGTGCTCATTCACTTACATCTCATATTTACGATAGGCTTCACTTTTTTTGGCCATGAACAAATCGCTATCTTTGGGCAGATTACTTACAGAACTACCTGGAAAGTTTAGAGGAAAGATCAACACCTATAATATCTACAAATATAAAGAAATGAAAAGTACTAACATAAATCTTAGAACACATGCATGATTCAAAATACACAATTGTTTTATGGTCTGACATTGCGCAGAATTAGACATATAAAAAAAAAATGAGCCATACTGAATAGGAAATAAGAAAATTAAAAAAAAACACAAAATGTCTGAGCTTGAGCATCTCAAAATCAGATTGGAATTTTCTAGAGTCTACCATTTGCATACAAATTGTGCAGATATTAAAGTACCATAGTAGAAATAAAAAATATATGGGGAGGTGGCATGATATTAGTAAAGCGAATTAAACTCCAGATTCCAATGAAAAAAATAGGGTGTTTATAATAAATGATCATGAAGTTTTACTTGGAGAAAATGAATTTTTAAATGATATTCCGACTTTTGTCATAACATGTTTTGAAAAGTATTCTTGGGCATTATCATTTCCAGGGAAATGACTTTATCATGTCTTGCTTAATTATTGTTAATTACATGATAAAAGGTGACGCTTTCTCAAGCCAAGGGAAACAAGGATGCAAATAACCTTACAACCCAACTATTAACATCCACTCACTAGTTTCTATCACATACTTTCAATCATCATCAGAAGTTATACTTGGAGAAAATGAATTTTGAAATGATATTCCCACTTTTATCATAACATGTTTTGAAAAATATTCTTGGACATTATGCATTTCAAGGGAGAATGACTTTATCGTGCCTTGCTTAATTATTGTTAATTACACGATAAGAGGTGCTGCTTTCTCATGGCAAGGGAAACAAGGATGCAAATAATCTTACAACCCAACTATTAACATCCACTTACTAGTTTCTATCACATACTTTCAATCATCATCAGAATTTTCAAAAACATTTCAGAAAAAGTTAAATGTTAACCAAGCATGCCTTTTAATCCCACCAATGCCATTTTCTGGGGAATATAATCATATAACCCGTAAAACAAATCTACAGAATCTATTTTAACTAGTCCAGTCAGCAAACAAGAATATGGAGATAGACCAAATATAAGAGTATACACAAGATCCAACAACATGCATACTCTACTAACCCACCCAAATTTCCCTCCTCCTCAGGACAACTAAAGCTAGAGTGGTTTCCGACAACACTTCACAGACATGCACTGACACAGAACAGAAGCCTGTAAATAAGGCCACTGGAAAATGAGAAAAACTTAGAAATTGTACCCTACAGAGTAAGTCAAACCACAATATATTGAAAACAGAATAAAATTATTATGCGTCGGAAGTTATCAATCTCAAATAGCATTGCATTACGGCTAACTCTGAAAACGCTAGCAGGATAGCTGGAAGCAGAATGAACAGTATGTTAAATATTATAATAATGCAAACTAAAAAAATTATACTACACATAATAAAAAAGGAAACAACAATCCCGAATTTAAAGGAATTTATGATGAACAATAAATCACACTTTCCAAACACAATCCCAATCAATCTAGGAGAATTAAAAACATATTAATGAAGTCAAAAGGTAGAAGACATTAGTGAAATTAATAGAAGAAGAACATAACAAATTAGGAAAAAACAAATAGTAGAATGTGAACTATTAAAGTTTAAAGGAAAAAGAAAAAACAAGAAGGGTTCATAATAGATAATAAGTGCAATTTTGGCCTAATGAAGATTCCACCGCAAAAAGCATAGACAATTTAGAGGTAAGAAGAATAATGCATACTTGGAAGGGGAGCTGAGTGTTTCATCACCACATCTTTCTGAACCTTCAACGGCGAGTCTTTGTCAGGCTGTTCTACACCCTGTCGAGCAAACAAATATGTGAAGTCAACACCGAACAAAAAATTCACAGATGATAAATATTAAAAATCATATTCAATTCCATGACTCCAGATAATTAGGTATTAGTGCAAAAAGGATAAAAAGGGCACCAGATAGCCACAATGTGATAAAATGAAGATGGAAGGAATTGAATACCTTCTTCTTATCCCTTCTTTTTAATATCTTGAGATGGCATTTTTTTATGTAATGCATCAAATGGTATCGCGAATGCCGGGAACACAACTGTTCTTGGACCTTAGGGTTCTCCGTTAACCAGTCAGAAATCTCCTTGGACTTAACCACCTCATCCTTATCCAAAGTCTCCAGCCACGAATACACCGGAATCCACTGATCAGTGCGCTGAAACCGCGCGTGCGGAAGATCAAGCTGACTCGCTTCCTGTTCCTGAAAAAATCAAACTCCGTAACAAATAGAGAGCGAAAAGAAGGAGCCGCCCGTGTGATTAGAGGAAACGAAATCTGAAGAAAACGTGGAACTGGTTGGAACCTGGTTGGGGAGTCTGATGCAATTCTGGAAAGAGATGAGTCGGTTGGAGAGATCGGGGCGAGGCATGGATCGGAGGCCTTCCGGAAGAGAGGCAAGGTTGGAGTCTATCCACGCCTCCACTTCTGCCATGCTCACTTCCTTCGCCTCCGGGAAGGAACAGAGCCACGCTCGAGCCATCGTCTCCCATTCTTCCGATTGCTGCTCCTGTTCCTGTTCTGCCTCTGCCTCTGGTTCTGGTTCTTGTGCGGTTGTTACATTTGGGTCCTCGGAGGTCGACATGAGGCTCGAAGGGTTTAGAGTTTTACAATAATACTAAAACGACAACGCTTCCTCTTCTTTCCCACTGTCACTCTATGTTGCCTTCTGGAGTCACTCACTCTCTGTTTTTTTCTTCTTTTATTATTTTCTCTCTCGTAAAAATAATCACTATATATTGAGAATAAAAACTACGTTTAGTTGCTTCTTTAGTTTTTTATTTGTACAAATTTTATCTATTTATATCTTTAAAAGTAATTCTTTTAATTATTTAGTTGGCTCTCTCGTAAAAATAAAAGTGATTTTTATCATTATAATTGGTCTTTCCGTTTTTGTTTTTTTTTCTCAATTTAATTTTAATATTTTTAATTTGATTCAATTTAGTTATGAATTTTTTAAAATTAATTTAATTTGGTCAGTATCAGTTATTTCTTTACAAATAATATTAAAGTTAGTAACATGTGTCAATTTCTTTTTAATATTTTTTATTTATTTTTACACGTGTCACTTTATACTTATGTAATGTATATGAGAACCCTCAATTTTATTTCAAAACAAAAAAAAAACCCTCTAAATCATCTTCTTCCTTTAGATATCATCATCGTCTTCCCCAGCCACAACTCACGGGTCTCGTTTCTTCTTCCTCATCAAAAGAGCACAACAGACAAAACCCCTAACATTTCCTATGTCAATTAGCTTTTAGTGAGACCTAATCACCATTTTCATCCTCACAAGTATCCATCACTCTAGCTGATTCAGGGTTCTCTTGACAGGAATCATTGTGCGTCAACCGTGGCCACTAGCTTCCATCGCCATACTCATCGGACTGTGTCGTCTCATCTTCGGCAAGCTTTATTTATCGTTGTCGTTCACCGCCATACCTTCATCAGGTTGGGCCTCCCTTTATCCAACACCACTGTAGTGACGTATGCATGCGAAGAACTCCAATCATAGCCTCTGGTCAATCTCTCGTTTAGGTGAGTTTGGATTTATGCTCTTTTCTCTATAGAGCAATCTTTTATTCCTCGCATTCAAGCTTCCTTTTAGTTGCATGTTATCTCTCTTCATTCTTGATGAAACTCCCTCTAATTGAGATCTTAAAATTCTACCTTGATTTGTCGTTTGGGCCTTTTGTTGCGTAGATAGAATGATTCTATGGGTGAAAGCCAGTTTAGGAAAAAGAGCATTGCTAAGCAAAGTCTACAAGGTAAGGGAAGCTAGTCCTTTATAAATATATTTGATGTCTTTTGCATGTTTTTTTTTTAAATAAATTTGTTGAGTGGACCGAGAACAATGAGAAAGAATGAGACAAATGTGATTCTCTTAAATGGGTTTTGTGAAATAAATGATGAGATTTAATTGTTGAATGTGATTGTACTGATAGTTTATACTGAATTTTTATTGTATTATAAATTGTGAATGATAATAGAGAGGTATTGAGAAGGTGAATTCTGTTGGGTTTACATATTCGGTTATGTGAGTTATCTGTTAGTTTGAGTTAGTTAGATATTTATAACTGAATTGGATTGTGAGTCATGAGAATGTTTTGAGAATTATTGGACTTGTGTAATTGAATTAGAATAGAATGAGGGTATTGATGGAGGTGTCAATTTGGCTCAGCCCACAAGGCTTGACCTTGGCCCATGTGGGCGAGGGCCAAAAAAGCCCACATTGAAAAAGGGTTAAATATGTTTTTGGTCCCTTAACTTTCAGTGAATTTTAGAATTAGTCCATTTTGAAACTTTGGACCCATTTAGTCCTTCATCTCTCGAAATACGTGGCTTTGGTCCTTTTAATCAAATTTTGTTAAATTTATTTGACATTTCAAGCATGTTTCATAATAGTATTTGACTTAACATTAAAGAAAAAATGTGTCAATAGTATAAACAACTTAAATACAATCCTAAGCCTTAAGCCTAAAGCCCTAAGCCCTAAGCTCTAGGTGAGAGCTGCTTAAGAAAGTCTAGTGAAGATTCTCTAGATTAAGATAACAAGCTATTTATATGTAAATGTGCACTACAAAAGACTCTAGAGAAGAAAGGGAATGGATTGATTCAAGAAACAAACATGATGAATAACCATGGGTAAATACGAATCGAAAAGGAAGAAGAAACAAGCATAAAAATGGAAGGCAAGAGATGAAAATTGTGAGTGAAGCATGCCACTTCAAGGATAGGCAAAAGCCATGGATCCTTGGAGATGAGTGGATGTGTGTCGCCACTTGAGTCTAGCTCAAGATAAGGCTTAAAAGTTATTAGTTTTGAAATGGTTGAAATGCTAAGAAGGAGGGGTTGAATTGGCTAGTTAAAAATTTAGGCTATCTTTGAAAGCTAAAAATCACCTTTAATTGAATCAATTGGATCACCAAGTTAGGATGCAAAAGCTACTGGACAGTACACTTTCAATTGGTCAAAAATAGAGTTAATCGATTGATTTTACTAAACAAATTTTGTTTTGGTATAATCAACCGATTGAAATAGAAAAACAATCGACTGAAATACTGAGAAAAATGCATAAATATAGTTTCGAGTTTTAAACCAGGAACAGTGCACAAGAATGATCAAGACAAGTTCAAAATGATTATGTAAACATGCTCAATGATGTAGATGTCATGAAAGCATGCAAGAACATGAAAAAGATGATTAAAACTCAAGTTCTTTAAACTTTAAATGATTATGCAAGAGAGAAGGGTTAGAGAAAAGGTGAGATCACAAGATTTTTATACTAGTTCACTCAAACCTGAGCTGCATCCTGTTTGTCAAGGCAACCTGAGCTTGACTTTGCACTATTTCAAAAGATTTAAAAAATATCCACACTTACACTTTCAAAATATGCAAAAACCACACAAAAGACTCTTGAATCACACAAGAATCACACCAGCATAGCAAGAACCCTCTTGCAGACTTGGAAAACCACCAGGCACACACACAAAACTTGAGAAAGATCAAACCTCAATGGTAGCACAACCCAACCTACCACAAACTACTTTATCCAAGCTTCAAACCAAGTCAAAAGCTCCAAGAATTGATCCAAGATCAATTTTCAACTGGTGCAATCTGAATGATCACGAAAGAGAGAGTTTCCACGAGTTTCCAGAACAATTTCGTGCTAAAAAATGATTAGAATACCTCTCTTTCAAAAATAACAGCTCTTATAGTCAAACTGTTACGAAATTCAACAGGTTGATTTCTAAATCAATCGGTTGATTTCTGATGAAGGCGTGACCACCTCCTTAAAAGCTCCCTCAAGAAGGATCACTAGAAGCATGTCTAGAGGGGAGTCTTCTATTCCATCACCTTTATCTTTGTTTTGCATTACTTTAGTTTGAATTCCCTAAGTTGGTTTCTAGTTGACTTATTTTGGTTGACTTGTTGACTTTGATCCAAAGTTGACCTTTGACCAAGATTAGATTAACTTAAACCAACATGCTAATCCTTGTTTGTCTTGTTTTGTAGGTAATTAAGAGAAAGTAGAGCATGGC
>Ga0209589_1003399_pt1 | contig 27775 bp, 7 predicted proteins | sample CowpeawhiteBW_FD_187525 | JGI IMG/M metagenome (GOLD analysis project Ga0209589, IMG submission 187525) | Root nodule microbial communities of legume samples collected from California USA - Cow pea white BW (SPAdes) (version 2) | ecosystem: Host-associated > Plants > Roots > Nodule | place: USA...
AAAAAAAAAAAAAAAAAATTTTAAAAAATTAAAAAAAAAAAAAAAAAAAAAAAAGCTTTATAACTTAGAGAAATAAATATCTTAAATGAATAAAAAAATAAATAAAATTATACATTATCTTTATAACTTTTAAATAACAAAATATTCATTCTATCTAACTTAAACTTTCTCCCATAAACTAACAAAAACGATCCTTATATCCGTAAAGCTGAAAGATTAAGAAAATACAATTAGTTAAAATAAAAATATAACTTTCTTTGATTCCCTCTCACGTATAACAACTTATTAAGTAATCTTTTCTATGTGATTTTCGTTTCCTTTTCTTTCTTTATTCTTTCTTTCCAAATTTTCTTTAATATAAGAACTTAATTTTTTTTCTAAAACTAAACAAATATTAAATATTTATTATAAAATTGAAATAAAAATACTCATTTACTCCTACAAATTTATGTTTACTCAAAATACATAAAAATGACCCCTTTTAACTTCTATACATACTATTTTTTTTATCTCTTTAGTTTCCATGTTAAAAAGATATAATATAATAATAACAATAACAATAATAAAAGAGAATTACAATAACATATGTAAATACTAAAGTAAATTATTTTAAAATATAATATGGATTGAAATTATATATCACAAAAATTATTTAATTATTTTTAAATTCTAAAATAATTAATATGATTTACTGTGTGCACAAAAGTATTCTTGGTGCACTATTTTCTGAAATATTAAAGATGCTAAAACATTTCTTTAACAATGAATGATAGCTGTACCCAAAGACAGTTGGTGCAAAATGAAAAGAGAAAACAACTGCACCAGATGAGTTCACATGTATTGAAATTGAAGTCTTCTGATACTGATTGTGCCATTAATCATCACTACCACTGAAAATAATACATTTATTTCCCTTTTTCTGCAATTTTTCTATTTGAGGCCATTGCATTTTCCTATTATGATATTCTATTTAAGCGGCTGAAAAAAGAGAAGAAAAAAAATATAATAAAGCAAAAATACTGGTTTTTAAAATGAAAAGAAACAAAAATAAAAATAAAAATCCTGAATGTTGGTTTTAGAACATTATTTGAGTTCAATCTTTGACAGAAATAATCTTCAATAAAATTTTATTCCCGTTTAAACAAGATTAATTTGAGGTGAAATAAAAAAAAAATGAGAACTTCTTTGTTTTTCTACCTTTTCCACATTCTACTCATTTCACCTATTTTGTTAGAACTAAAAATATTGTAATTACTATGCATCAAAAGCCAAGGACCACTTGAAGAATATATGTACAAAATATTAGGCAACAAATGCAAAATGGTCATTGACTTGTATGTGTACCATCATACATCATATCTATGCATTATGACTCTCCATTTTCGTTCAATCTCAACCACTTCTTGCATTGTACAATTTTATTCTATCACTAAAGATACCTAAGACTTTTTCCTTCTTTCTTTTGAACCATAAGTACTCACATATGATGAAGAATGTGTCATGACAATGGAAACCCTAATTAATATAATAAAATTTAAGGCTTCTCATTGATGATTTCCAACCCTAATTTGAGTTAAGATTGTTGAGAGAGATAAAACATGTCTTTGCTAAAGCAACACAAATCATATTCATTGTATTTTGATCATACTCATTGTATTTTGATTATTCATTTGCATTTTGATGCTTACCAATATGTTGAATTAACTAGAGAGAAAGTTCTATGTTTTGTTTGGACGAGGAAATTTAAAAGGATAATTCATTTATTTCAAGAATTTAAAATTTTTTATACTAAAATGACTTGTTTGGATAAAATAATTAGAAAACAAATTAAAATTTAAGGAATGTTGAAAGGTATTTCAAATGAATAAAATAGAAAAAATTTCAAATACCCTCAAAAGTATAAGAAATTTGAAATTTCACTCCATGATCACTCCATTCATGATGGTCGATCTAATTTGACCTTGGCCGAAGGTCGAGCAGAGTCGTGCCAGTCCAGGGTGAACGTCGTGTTGAGTTGGCCTAGGTCGAAGATCGAATCGCACTAGTTTGGGTCGATGCTCAATTTGAGTTGGCCTGTGCCGATAGTCATGCCGAGTCAACTCAGATAGAAGGTCGAGCCGAATCGAAGGTCAAGCCGAGTCATCATAGGTCAAAGGTCGTAATGAGTCAGCTCAGGCCTAAGTTGTCGCTTCATGCCTCTTCTCTCAAGATGGATGGTAGTTAGGGGTTTGCCCTGCATGTGAAGGTGGAATGGTGACAACAACCTAGGACGAAAGTCTCATCAAGGAGGACCTGAACTATTGAGGTTTGTTGCAGAAAGAGAAAACGGGAGATGTCACTACTGGCAGAGAAGGGGAGAAAGTTTGATGCACCAAATAATATAACAAATTATATTTATGTTATCCAACTACATTAAGAGTTTCAATATTCAAAACCATGTATGAATATAGTCATAGCGAACTCCTTGCTTTCTTCCATCTCATAATCACCTCTAAATCCTTGCAATAGCACATGTCCCAAGGACAAGTCTTTCATACTTAAAATAGAGTTCTTTCTTATAAAAAAATGTACACTTTTTTTCTTTCATACACATTTGTAATCATGTCATCTACTAATTATCCGATGCCTACCACTTAGAACCTCCTTTTAGATTTTAGATTGGGTTCACTAAATCAAAACAAAGTATTCAAATTCTAATCTAGCATGTTTCGCTTTAGTTTTCTTGAATTCATATACATTAAAAAAATGATTTACTATTTCCTTACATTCAAAATACAATTCAAAATTTATTAGATTATTTTGATCAGTAAGAATTGATCTTCCACTTCACTATTCCTTTGACATAAATGATTTTCTATAAATGTCCAATAAAGAAGTTGCCAACAATATTTGGATAAATAAAATAATTATTATGAAGGCTAAATTGTTAAGTGTTATAAAAGTTATTTTAATATCAAAGTAATAAGGATTTCTTATTAACTAACCACTTTTTTTATGTTGACAATATATAGAAACTATATTTATAATTTTTTTATATCTAAAATATCATTAATTTTTTAAAATAAATTTTTATAAGTGATTATAGTAGGGTTGACACGCATTAGATAAAATTTACTTTAGATTGTATTTAGTTGGATAAAAGTTCATTATCATTATAAAATTTAATTACAAAATTCAATTCATCCCGGTCTACTTGACAAAAGTCCATCCATTAAACTTGTTTTTTATGAATGAATATTGATTCCATCAAAAAACATATGTAAAAGATATTAAAATGCATTTTTAAAATTATGTTTTCATAACAATTTCAGAAATAATTTATTCAAAAAAATTTAAAATTCATTTTGCAAAAGTCAAGAAATATGAAGTAATTGTTTATTTTTCTATTTTTTATAGTTCTTTCTCTATCTAACACGATAAGTATATAAAGACTGGAACATAATATAAAAAAAAAGGACGTAAAATTCAAATTTTAAAATGATAAATAAAGAAGACCTTTTTTTATTTTCAAATCAAGAGAGATAGAAAGTAGCATAAGAATACCTTTCCTCTATCAACAAATCAAATTAACAATTTACATTCCAAACAAATAAGAAGACATTAATCCTCTAAAATCATGTCCATATAGAAGACAGATAAATTAATTTGAGAACAAATTAATAAATAAAATAGTATTACTATAATCATTTTGAAATGATCACCTAATCGGAAAAATGTTAAAAAAAAAATAACAAAAAGAAAAATTAAAGAAAAAAAGAATTGTACGTCCCTTGACTAAAAAGATGTGGTGGACCCAATTGCGAATAAAAGCAATAGCAGACAATCCAACATTTGACTTTATCATCACATTATAAAGTGTGCCATTGTGAATGGTCCCCTTTAAGCTAGGGTATTTAAACTTTTTAGCAATCAATTTTTTTTAATTATTTCAAATATTTTAAAAAAATTATTAATATTTTAGGAGATATTTTATGATTGGATTGATTTATTCTATTACACATTTTAAATATTTATATTATATATTAATAATAAGAGAATTTTAAAAGTATAATTTAATATATTAATAATATTTTTGTGGTCAACTAAATTAATCTGCATAACTATGTTAGATGAGTCTTCTATTAAAAGAACATAATAATAATAATAATAATATATTTATAATTTCGTAGTGACAAATAACATAAAATGTTCAATGTATTTTTCTTTATTTTTCACCGATGATATGTTTGAAAATGATGAAGACTAATTTATTTCAAATTGTAAAACTTATTAATGTGGTGTTCGCCCTTAGAACAAAGTCTTCTGCCTTTATATGGTAAGAGAATTGAACTTGACAACATTTTTAACTATTTATCAAGTATATTGGTAAATGATTTAATAATATAGTTAAATGCAATTTTCATATTTTACAATATTATTATTTTTAGACAAAAATAATTTTTGTGATTTCAAGTTATGTTTTTTCGTTCTTATGTGAACATTTTCTCAAAATACTATTCATTGAATTATTTTAATTTTAATAATTGACATATTGAACTCTGACTAAATTAATTATATTTTATCTTATAACTTTTTAACAATATTATAAAAGCTTAAAATATCTTAACTTTTATAATTAATATTTTAATTTATTTGATCAATATTATATAATATTTAGAAATCATGTTTAAATGTTTTTATTAAACTAATTTTATATTTTTAATGTATGTATAGAATTATAAATTTTCATATTTTAATATATAGATTCGTTTTGATTAATATATTTTTATTTTTACTTTTATAATGAGATAATTACTTTTCAATAAATTCAACATTTTCTTATTCTTTCAAGAGAACATTTAGTTTAAAAGAAATTTTATGACTGAAAAATAGATAAATAAAATTTATCTTTAAGACTCTTATGGTCTTAACATTAAAGCACCTTAAAAAAAATGATTGGACAAAACATAGTCTAAAGTTTTAATCACAAGCCAATAATGTCAATATCCTCTTTTAACAATCACTTTATTCTTAGAATATTATTGTTACCTATTTTTTGAGATTTGTGAATATTCTTAATATTTTAAAATGACTGGAACTCTAAAGAATATGACTTTTGCCGCGTGTTGACAAGAACAATCGTCAATAGCTCATAATTCATACCAAACAATAGTCAATAACTTCACTTTTTTACAATTTTATTTCTTTTTCATAACATTTTTTTTTAAATTATGTATTTATTTCTAACTCGACAAAATTTTATACACACAATGTTAAAAACAGATAATTTGTTATATGAATTGTATCATTGTATACAGGGGTGTTGCGGCTTGATTTGCGTAAAATTTGGACAAATTTATTATTTAATCCGCTAAAGAAATATCGAATTGGATTGAGATGATTTTTTCTTCTTTTATGTTAAAATCAATCCAACTTAATTTACTTTTGATTGAATTAAGTTAACTGGGGGCAAAGTTTTCAAAAATTTTCGTTTTTTTTTTCGGGTAAAAGTGATAATTTTAAAATATGAAGATTACTAAAAAAATAACACAATTTTTACAAAATTTTATTTAATACTTTAAGAAGTATCAAGTCATAAAAAAATTGTCCAAATTAATTCGATATATGAAAATATGACAATTTATTGATAACATAGATATATAGTGAGTCTCACGCTATTCATGATGAATTTATTATTCAACTCAAGAAAGAGTATATTAATTTGGATTAGATGGAGTTAGTGTAACACCTCAAAGAGAGAAATTCTATTTATAAATTGCATACATCATAGATATTAAGCGAAATTGACCAAACAAATATGAGACATGGTTAAATATACCAAGGTATAATTATAGTAATTTTTTTGAAATTTATAAAAAAAGTTAGTTTATGCGTAATTCAAATTCAAAATCAAAAGAAGAAATATGATTACATACTACATAGTATATTTATACATGATTACATACTACATAGTATAATTTTAAATAGTCAAACATTTAAACTAGACATACATTAAGCTCAACAAACATGATTTGATAAAAAAAACATAAACAAGCATTTCTAGACTCAACATTTGAACTTATGCCTTGACTTGGATACAAGAAGCCTTGCACCTGTCATAAAATCTCTTAATGGATTATAAAAACAACTCTTATTTCACTTGGCCTAACAAACCGATTAAATTCCTCTTTATAGGGTAAGTTAACTTATGACATCAGTAGACGAGGGGTCCCACCCTTAATCTTGCTATAAAAATCTTTTTCAACTCTCACCACCTAGACTATAATACTCTATGTGAGTTTGTAAGCCTAGTAGAGTATATGATGGCTTCTAAACATGTTTACCTAGTTAATGCATGATACTAAACTAGCAAAGATTTGCACTTCTTCCTTAGAAGTACAACCCTCGTATAACAAAAAATTCAATAATTTCCATTGTTATTGTTTCATTCCTGCCTCTACTTTCATACTCATGACAACATTATAGTTTCATAGAACACAATCTTCTCGACAATTCCTTCACATTTGTGTTACATATGCATAAGATCATCGTGCTCACATGTAGTGGTATTTCAACATTTAAATCATACTCTATTCAAATAAACTTCATATATCATCCACAACATGTATATGTAAAATTATTTCATCACATTGACATGCTTTACATTTCAAGTCACACACATCTATCATTCACAATATACATTCTTTATTCCAAGATCAAATCAAAAACACAAATGTGTACATGACAACCCAACAACATCTCAAGTAGAAAAGTTCTACACAAAGAGAAACCTAAATGGATCAATCGTAAGAGACTTACTCTTCTAACTACATTGTAAAAACCTAAACTGGACATACCAAGGTCAAAATGAAGAATCAAATAGATCTGTTGTGAAAATTTTAGCTTGACCTACTAGTTAACAAAAAGGGAATCCCATTTTTTCCGAAATGACAAATACCAGGAATATAGGGTGGCACTCGATTCTACAATCCTTAGAACTCACTGATTTGATAGCGTACAACGGTCCAAAAGTTGCACCCAATGCCCCATGGTCAGTGGCTACTGTCTAAGTGGTGTTGACGGCGTTGCAACATCGCCCAATGTTATACTAGAACTGAAAACTTCATCTTTGAGTTTTAATTAAGAAAATTGACTCTTCTTGAGTTATTCCCTATTTGTAAAATCATAGTATCACTATGTCTTAGCTCAAGAAGATCAAAGACCCAAAAATCAAGATTTTATAAAAACAAAACACACCCTTTGATACCAAATTTGATAAAATAACCCATTTAGACTAAGGATAGGCTGCTACAGATAAACCTCAATTTCACAACATCATATGTCATTTCATCAATCAACACAATTTGCACACAAATCAAACACATGATCACAATATTTACAACTTATTGAACATAAATTGAACAAAGTACCATAACATCTCAATTTTGTTTACACAATCGACATGCATTCCTAATTAAAATCAAAATTAAAATCACAAGAAAACAAACTAGTTTACCTTACTTGGTGTGACAACTCTAAAATACCGAACATCTCTAACCTCACAAGATGATCTATCTACACATAAAAACATCACATAAACGATCATATCATTATGATCACTAATTAGTAGAAAATCACATTGAGAACTCTAAGGACACATGCAATTAGAGAAAGAGTGCACATAAAAAAGATAACATATTTGAGCAAGGAACAGAGAAAAACATCTACTTACTCAAAAGGAGTAATTGATTAGATAAATAGGAAGAACTCGCCAAAATGATCACTCCTACGATCTCAAATCTTTGAAAAGATGAACAAAAGTTAAGAACAGGTAAAAAAAGGCATAAAACTATAGAAAAATAGTTTCTTAAGAGACGACATGTTAAAATAATGAAACTCATTAAAAAATCTATTTATACTAAAATATTTTATTATTAAAATATTACAGTGTTTCCCTTTTATAATAATCATCACTACTCTAAAGTTATTTGCTAGGTTCTCACACTTAGATTGAATCGTAAATGAAATTCCAATATAATTAGATTGAATTGAGTCAAGTAATTGGGTTTCCTAATCTAATTAGCACATCTACTTATAAACATCAATCTAACCATTACATAATAACAATTTTTTTAGGATAAATTATATTTTTAGTCCTTAAACTTTCAACTAAAATTGCATTTTGTTTCTATCATAAGCTTTATACCAATTTCATATTCACATTTGATGAACGAATGTACAATGTTCTCGATCACCCACGATGTTAAACAATTTATAATGTGGCAAACAACGTTTTTCCCTTTTTTTTCATGAATTGGGTATTTTGATGGTTTAGAGTTTGACATGTTATTGATTTGGGTGAAATGGCATTCGATTAATAATAAACGGTTTAACTCTATTAGAGAACATCATATATTCATTTATAATATATAAAGATAAAATTAATATAAAGCTTATAATAAAAACGAAATACAATTTCACTTGAAAATTTAAATACTAAAAGACATAATTAATCATTTTTCTTATCAATTTCATGCTCAAATAAGAGAAAATAAAGACATTGAAAAGGAGATGATTTTGACTAGTTAATATAGTATGGAAGGTAAATGAATGTGCATTAAGTGGGAAGAAACTGGGAACACAAGGTTCCACATGTTGAGTTGCATTCCATCATTAATATTTGTTTGCAGTGTGATTAACCTAACAACAGGGCAATAGCAGAAAGGCACTTGGTGACACTGATATGTACCAGTTGTACCTAAACCCTAGATTTCAACAACTCTACAACATCATGCATGGAAAATACCTTAACATCCCTGCTACCAAGTACCCATGTAACATGTTTGTGTCATCATGTGGTGGCAGAGAAAGAAAACATGTCTTCTACTCAAATTTAGATACTTTCTCATCTTCATATTGTTCTAGACAACCCTATTTCTCTTCCTCAAAATACAATAAATAAATACACAAATCTTCTTCATATTTACGTCTAAAATATCTACATGTACGCACTTATTTTTTATTTACCCAAATCACTCATTCTCATTTTACTTACCAAAACTCAGAAATTGGTTATCTCTACACCTATTATTATCTTGGTCAAATTCTTATACTTTTGCACGTGAGAGATCATTCGCTGAACTATCGTTTTCTCAATTTTTTGAAATCTGTTTTATTTACTTTTAAATCTTTTATTTTTTTAAAAAAATATTTAAGTTTGAATTAAAATTTTGAAATATAATTTTTTTAATATTTTATATTAAGTAAAGATTTATTTTTTCTTCAACAAAGAGAAATATTTTAATATTTCTAATTCCAAAAGTATATACTATATATATACTACTCCACACACACAAATATACAAACATAAAAACATTACATATGAGTATTATTATTTATATATATATATATATATATATATATATATATATATATATATATAATCAAATCCTTAAAAAATAAGTAAATATGAACCCTCTTTATGTAAGACCCGCTTTCTTTTATGCCTTTTCTTTAAAGGGCTGACCCATCTTGTGGGCCTAAGGGCAGGCCCAAAGGAGAGGATCTGACCTAATATGCCCCAAAACCCTAATTCTGTGCTCTTTCCGTAAAAACAGAACCCTTGTGCCTCCTTAAGCAGCCACACTCTCCGTTAGGGTTTGCCTTCTCGCAGCTTTCAAGTCCGCTCAAGCTGTTTCTACTCCACGTAAGTCATCCTACATCTCGTGCCGCTCAGTTCTTGGTGTCTTTTCGTGTTTTACCGAACTAAAGCCTCTGTGATGATCTTACCGTGTGTTATTTCCATGTTTTTCTAGCTCCTAAGAGTGCTCCTCGTTTTGTTGAGTCTGTGTCTACCATCGAGGTCCCATATTAACCCTTTCCAAGTAAGGGAAGCTAGACCTTACCATATCTTCGGTAGAATCTGTTTGTTTTGATGACTATATGATGTTGAGCAGTCCGTGTGTGAAAATAATCGGTTGGAAATGCCTGTTGGACTGCGTGGGTGTGTGTGGGTTACTGTCGCTCGAAAGAACAGTGGCGGGCACTGGTTTTCTCGCCCAAGCGAGCATGCCTTGCCTAGGCGAGACTGATAGAGGCTCGCCCAAGTTTTCCTGCATGAAAGGCCGCACAGGCGACCTGACTTAGTTTTTTAGCGAGGTACAATCTCGCTTAGGCGAGAAGGGGCTCGCCTGAGCGAGACCCCGCAGAAGGCATTGTTCCCTTGTCGCGCTCTCGCCTAGGCGAGATGGGATCTGCTTGAGCGAGAAGGTCCCCCTCGCCTGAGCGATCCCTGTTAGCTTGGGTGAGGCAGCGAAGAGATTTTTGATGTTTTTGATGAGTGATTCATTGATGTGTGGTTTGCTTTACTAGAAGGGTTGCGTGATGATGGCATGATTAATATGTTACGTTTGAAATGGAAATGGCATGTTAGTTGATTGGGTATGAATTGAAAAGCATGAGTTGTATGAATTGTTGATTTTACATTATATTTATATTATGATAAATTCTTGATTGGTGGGTGGAACATGTTTAAAGGATGAGTAGGGCATAATTCCATGACTCTCGTAGTGAGAGATCCAAGTGACACCTCATCATTTGGACATAATTCCATGGACCCTCTTAAGGGGAGTCCCTGGTGGTGCCTCGACAAAAGGACGTTATTCCACGGGAGGTCGTGGTGGTGCCTCAGGGCTAGGGCGTAATTCCACGAAGGCCACATGGTGGTGCCTCCTGTCAGGGTATAATTCCGTGAAGGCCTCACGCTGACGCCTCAATGTTAGGACGTAATTTCACTACCATATGGTGGTGCCTCAGGTATATATATCCAGATAGTCAAGTCTTAGGTTTGATATGGATGAGTACTTCACATGTGGGAGTCTGCTATGTATGTTTGAATGTTAATGGTATGTTGAGTGTATGATATGATAACTTCTTTGCTAGCTTACCCTTTTGCTTGCTTGTGTGTTATGTGTGGACTCTACCTTTGCGATGATCATCAACCTTGTTGATGTGAGCAGATGTGAGAACTCTTGGCATTGGTGATGGTAATAGGAATGTTGCAGCTTGACGCACTAGACAGGTGTTGGGCCCACTGTGGGGCCCATTACCGACGGATTCTCTTATTTATGTTTTCTTGTATGAACAAGACCTAGTATCCCTAATTGTGTTACGTTCAGTATATTTCTGGTTGGGCCAGGTGGGGCCCCCTTTTCTTGTAATCTGGTTTTTGACGTGTTGTATATGTTCCTACCCTAAACCCTGTACTCTCTGATTATTCAAGTATGTGATGTTTTATTAATTGAGGTCATTCAGTTTTTGGGACGTTACACTTTATATTTATATGGATTCAATTTCTAAACTTTTCTTAATACTTTCTTTTTATCAAGAGGCTTTAAATCTAACTCAATCTTACACAACCAGCTTGTAATGTGATATTTGTACTCAATTATAAATGACCTTATCTCTAGTTAGTGTGAAACTTCTAACACTTCTCGAAATATAATCAAACCATTCAAGATCAAACCCTTCACCAACAACATCTCCTCTAAACAAACAACTTAAAAGAGGAAACTAAAACCTTAGCAGGGAGTGATATACTTACCAAAATAAGAAATTGATTGGTCCATAAGGTTCTTTATCGTTCAACTTCTCAAAAAGATAATATAATAGCACATCAACAATTAGAATTTTCTATAGCCTTTGAGAGAGTGTAAAGAAGGGTTTTATTGATATAAGTTTAAAATGAACTAATAAATGAAATTCTAACTTTTATTCATAGATTTTCATATCTCTATTAATCTAAATTTCAACTTAAAATTAAGGATGACAAATGAACTCATCCTCACAAGTATCACTTATTTCATCTTGATTTAAATTGGGAATCTTCGCGTTAATTGACTATGTATATGAGTAATACATGATTTTTTAAATTAGGTATCAGGATGAGGATGTGTAAGTACATATCTACCTCGCCCTTCCCCCTATATCCATATGATTTTTTAAATTGGGTATAGGAACGAAGATGTGTAAGTACATATCCACTTCAATCATGTCCCTATATTTGTCCCCATTTTAAATTGCTAAAATACCTTTAATTTGTTAGGTAACTTTTGTTTGATCCTTAGATTCATGATGTATTTTTAAGCGTACATTTGATAATTTTTACTCCTTTCCATATTTTGTTGACATTTCTCCAATTGTTATTTCATACACTTAATTGACATTTATTCAATTATAATTTATTTTATATTTTAGATTGGAGAAAAGAAAATGTATTTCCTTTTGATGATACTTGACAATATCATGCTTTCTTTGTTGTGACTTTTATTTTTTGTGAAAAATATTTAATTAATATTTGAAACTATAAAGGACAGGTACATGTATATCCATTCTCCGATGGAAATGGGTCACACTTGTCTCATCCCATTGTCATCCCTACTTGAAATAAAATTGAGTCTTACTTCTCCCTAATAACAAAAGATTTCATCCTCAAAAGTTAACTTCATACGGAAAAGATAAAGATAAAGAATCTTTCATCTTATCTAGCTCCTATGTAGAGTCTTGTTGGAACAACTACCTCTAGAAAAGGGATTGAATAGAGTCTAAAACTCTTCTCTCAAACTATTGGACTAGATCGTCTTGTAAATAAGCAAAACAAAACAATACATAGATGATTTATACTAATTCACCCAAGCACATAAACTATACCAATTCTTTCTGAAGACAATTTCTTAAGAGATTCCACTAATCAAATGAATGATTACAATAAGAACATAAACCACTTTTGATTATAACGAGTACATCAACCATTCTTTATTATCTTGTCTTAGCCTCACCCCTAAGACCAAAACCTCAAAACAAGAAACAAAAACTTTCAAAGAGAGGGAGCTTAAGCTCATATGGTTACTTAACGTTGTGAACAAATTCAAAAGTTTAGCTCACCCATAAAAAGCGCAAATGATAAAATATTGTAAAGCATTGGTGTTTTATTCAATTCAACTTGATCTCTTTATATAGGTCTTGAAATGTGTTCATTGCTTCAATATTTTTGTTTGATATGATCTTCTTCAATCATCCTTATCAACTACATTGTTAACACACATTATTCCTTGATGAATGTTGACTATAAGCTTGTTTGGGAAGACTTTGATGCTTATAAACATATATTTTCTTACATAAAAAAAAACATGTAATGAAGACATGATATGATTATAATTGAAGTTGTAGCACATTTATTTTATTTCATTATTTTTATATAGATGTTGTGATATATAAACTTTGAATAAAAGGTGTTAGATAAAAGTTCATAATCCCAAGTTATTTTTAAGTACTTTTATAAAAAATTGTAATACACGGAGCTGATTTTATCAAAGCATCAAATCATGGCAAACGTAAGTGCTTTGTATCTAGACAAATATAAAACACCTTATGCACACATCTTTTCCTAATAAGCTAAGACTTGGACAAATGATAAAGGTACATAGCTTTTAAGCATTTGATGGTACAATTAAGATATATTAAATGCTTATTCTACATTCACAAAAATAATTTCTTCTATTTATCTTACAAAAGGATCTCGTAAAGACTTGTCCACATCAAAGATCTCTTGAAGATTGTGCTAAAATCGTTCCACACCAACAACCATTCTAAAAGGAGTAAATGTCAAATCTAATAAGACCATCAACCTTGTATGATCCTGTTTTTTACTCCATTTTGGATAAATAATACTTGTTTGTTTAGCTAGAAGTGATTGAGGTTCAAATAGTACTTATTTGTTTAGTCAAGAGTGACTATATTTCAAAGAATACTTAGATTTTTTAGCTAGAAGCACATCAAGCCACTCTTGGCCTAAGTACAAAATGTCAATTGTGGTAGTACAATAGTAGCATATGAGAGTTGGTTTAACTGCCCTAACTATGGCGGAATATTTTTGAGATGTCAATGAGCAAGATTTACTTCTATTTATCGACAATATCTTCCGCTTCGTTCAAGTAGGATCTGAAGTATCTGCCTTATTGGGTCGAATGCCCTCTGATGTGGGTTATCAACCCACTCTTAGTATTGAAATGGATTCTTTACAAGAAAGAATCACTTCTACCAAAGAAGGGTCCATAACTTTTATTCAAGCAGTTTATGTACCTGGAGACGACTTAATTGACCTTGCTCCTGCTACGACATTTACACATTTAGATGCTACTACTGTACTTGTTTGGTGTTTACAAGAAAAATTTACAAAAAAGATATATGAATTAACCACTTCTTAGTTTAGAGTCTAATTTCACATAATGAAGATACAAAGAATTTTTTTACTCTAAAGTTGGCTAGCAAGTGAACATTTTCAGTAATAAATTAGAAACTTGAGAATATTTTTTGCACACAAGTCTCATACAATTCTTGTATGTTTCATTTGGTTTTTCTACACAACTTCTTTTCTATTTATAGACTTCCTAAAAAGGATCTTTGTAGGTTGCATATTTTTCTTTATCCTTTGTGTCAATATTTTTTTTAATAAGTTTGACTTACTGAAAACTTTCACTATTACACTTAACATGCATGGTAAATGACACTTTTACTCTCCATCTTCTTTTGTACTTTTGACAACTTTAAGTATTCATACTCAAAGGGTTTGTATGTTTTTTCTTTTCAAAATAACCTTTGAGTGTGAAACTTCCTTCAAATGTAAAAGTTCTTGCATCAATAATTGTGTCTTATGGTTTTCAAGTTAAGCTTTCTTTGCTAAATTGAATAAGTTTTTTATCTTCAAATTTTTCATTTAACACTTCTTCAAACACGCATCTAATTATTTTTGTATGTGTTTAGAGCTTCTTTGAACATGTGCCTAGTCTTTGTGTTCTTTCATCTAATGTTTCTTTAGACTTGTGTCTATTATTTATGTTCTTTAGTCTTCGTACTTTTTTGGACTTTATCTTGTCTTCATTTATTAAAATCGAACATTTCCTTACACATGCCTCTCTTTTTTTATACATTGTGTATATGCTTATGTATAGAATTATCTCTAAATTATATGTTTATTTATTCTATTTTTATATTATATTTATGTCAAATTATTTAGTCCTATAAACTTACGTAATCTATAACACTATAAGTAATTTTATTAGACACATAAAATCTTTGGTTTTATACCAACACAAATAGTTTTGTTACCTGTAATTCTTTATTATAAAGAAAGTTTCAACTCAATCAAGAAAATCGTCTAAAATCCAAAGACTTAGAATGAACTATCCAAACATAAAAAATTTCACTATGAGCTTAACTAAGTTAAGATGAAAATTTTTCTCAATGAACCTCGTCAAGATTAATGACAAAATCATAAAGAACGACAAAAAATAAAGAATCTTTAAAGTAAAGAGGGATTTACTATATTTGAAAATTTGATATGTTTGAAATGATTCATTATTCCTTAACTATTGTAAAATGTGGTCAATTTTGAGAGAGATGAGATTTAAAAACAAGAAGGTAAAGGAAAAGTAGAGGAAGATTTCCTTAACAACGAGAGAGAGAAAAAAAACTAAAAAACATAAGATTTATAATAATCATTTCCTTTCAACGTAAAGACCTATAAAATGACATTTTAGAAGTGATAGTGGTATAAAAATAGTGAGACTCAATTATTATAATATTTAAAGGTTTTAGTATAAAAAGAATTGTTATAAACAAGTTTCATTATTTTAAAACATATTATCTCTTTTAGAAACCATTTTTCTAGAGTTCTCCAACTTCTCTCTATGAGTTCTTATCATATATTTGTCTATTTAAAGATCGGAGACCACTAGGGTGATCCTTTTGGCGAATATTTCCTTTTTGTCTGATCAGTTTCTACAACCATGTAAGTTTAACTTTTGCTCGTTTTCCTGTGGGTATTCTTTGTTCTGGCTTGCATGTGACTCTCTTTTGGTTGCATGTAAGGTTTTAACCCTCCTTATGAGTGTTTACTGATTAGTGATCATAACGACATGTCATGATCGTTCTTGCGTTATTCCTAGGAATAGATAAAGCATCATGTGGAGCTAAATGTGTTTTGGTGTTCTTAAAGCTATTTGGTCTGTTGAGCCACTTAGTCAAGTAAGGGAGATAGTTTTCATTTGTGTGTGAGTTTGATAAGAAGTGATGTTTTACATATATGTGATTGGTTGTATTTTGGTGATAAAATTGAACTGTTGTGGTAAATCTATTTGGTGTATATGATTGATGCATTTTGGATGGTTTAATATACTATTGAATGTTGTTGTTTGAATTTTTGTTAATTGGGAAAAGTTAAAATCTGAGTCATTGATCAAATTGGTACCAATTCCAATGCTTTAAAATTGTTTTGAACTAATACCTTAAGAGAGGAATACTAAATTGAGCAGTGGAACATGTCTAAATTTCCCAAAATTCACAAAATTCATCTATTATTGTTTGATGCGGCGTTGAGTGGTAGATTTCACAACTCAAGCGCCACTTTTTGCGAATGGGTTGGCGTTGAATGGCATCAAAGTGGCATTAAGCGTCATTGTGCATTGCAGATTTGGGAGCATTTTGGCTCTAGGGCACTAAGCGTCAGACTCTGGCGCTGAGCACTAATTTTCCTGAATTGTCTGGCATTGAGCACCAGTTTTTGCGAGGTAAATAGCTTTGAGCACCACTGCTGAGCGCTAGTTTTGTCTATTGGCTCTATTTTTCTTTTTATGCATTGTGATGGTTTTGTTTAGCTGAGTTTATTCTTTTTATTGGTTTAATTATTAATAATTGATGAGTATATGAGTATGATGTTGTGAGAATGTGAATTGTGGAGCTAAAGTATGTTTATAATTTGTTTATTATTAATTAAGTGATAATATGGTTATGGACATGTATGATTATGATGGTGATTAAGGAATTTCAAGGAGAAACTCTTGGTGGTGGTACTTTTAGTGTATGCCTTATCATAAGGAAGCCAATAAGGAGGTATCTTGAACATTAATAACTATTCACACTCAAGTAAAGCATAATAGGTTATGTGGTGAGAGTTGCAGGAGGTCCTAATCACTGGACTTGTTTGGTCTTATGCGCAAAGGGGACTTACCTTGTGTGTGATTGGTGATAGTCCCTTGAGGTCAAGCTCTACAAAGCCTAAGAACCACTAGAGGTGCACACTTATAGTGGGTCCTTCGTCATTGGCATGTATATGGATAAGTGAGTTAGTATCAATTGTTTGTATGTATATATGTATTTCGTATGTTAACCATGATTAGTAGTATTTGATATGCTTTAATTGTGTAGTGTAAATTTTTGTGTACACTAGCTTACTCTTTTTTTTTTTTGTGCTTTGTGTTTTCTTATGTTGTTTGTCTCTTTCTCTTACGATGATCACCATTAATTCGGTGGGAGCAGATGAAATTGGAAGTTTAGATGCACCTCTAAAAGATAAGGAGTCATCAGTTAGAGTAGTGACAAGTCTCGGGGAACTTTAGTTTTTTTGTTATTTGTATAGAACTTGTTGGTTTAGTTTGAGTATAAAAATGTTATATTTATATAGTTCTATTTTTTGTGAGTTTGTATTAATATACTTTATATGCTAGATTACATGTTTTGAATACTATGATCAAATATTTTATTTTATAAACTACTAAAATAAGATGTTACATTTAACACTAGTAAAATTAGTAAAAAAAATACCTAAAAGAATCAATTTATAATGTGTATTTTTCATATTTTCTAATTTTAACTTAATAAAAAGCATTTATAAGATAAATAAAAAAAATACATTTATACCTTATATTTTCAGTTATTACTATGTTTTCTTACCGTACATATAATGTAGTCATTTATAGTAATTTATAAATGTTTACATCTTAATTTCCATAATTTATATTGTTTTGATCACGATTAACCAATTCCATTAGTAATGTTGGTTTCACTACATCTCCATTCGATCATATTTACATTAAACAAAAAAAAAAAAAAAAAAAAGCAGTAAAAGACAAGACAAGTGATGTTATAAAAGTATATGTTAACAAATATGTGATGATCATATAAATTTTTTAATCTTACAGAAAAGAAAAGCTTGTTATAATGGAGTTTGTGTAATTTGCTTTATGCGGAACACGCAAACGCAGTTTCGTTTTATTTCACTATAATATTGAACATTGATGATGGATGAGTCACTTACTTAATGTGAAAAAGTAAAAAAAATAAATTTTTTAAATATTGATTTATTATTTTATATGAAATATAATAGAAAACAAATAAATAAAGCAAATCTTTAAGTGACTACATGTAGATATGCATATATTCAACTAAGTTTTTATGTTTCAAAGTATGATACCAAATCTCATATATAAAATTTACAAGTACATTGTTCAAATATTAATAAATTATAAAAATTAAAAACAGCTTTGAAAAATTAATTAAAGGTAATTTGAACTTTTTTTTTAAAAAAATACACCTAATATCTCTATTATTAATTAATCACTTACACATACAAACTTAATTCTAGTAATTTAAATCGTGTGATCATAATTATTTTCTACTCATTTTATCAACAATATCACAACGATAACATAAAAAGAAAATTGAAACCAAACACTTTATTTTCACGGAAAGATCCTATATACACACAAAAAGGTTTGTGTAACACAACTACAAAATATAAGCCTAAGCTTAGGAAATAATAGAAAAATCATTTAGAAATAATAATTACAAATTCAAATATCATTTTAAAATTTGTATATATAAATTATGAATTTGTAATTATGTAGTGATAATAATTGTGAGGTGATTTTGATGACTCTATCTTTAGAATTAGAGTTATAAAAATATGTGGAGTAAGAAGATTGTATTTGTAAAAGAAAGGATAAGAATATTTAGCATATTATAAGTGTATTTATGCAGAAAGAATCTCCCAAATATCACTAACTACCTTTTCTGCCTTTGTTACTATTCTCCTTGTCAATGTCACTATTCCTTTTCTTCAATATTAAGCTTTAATGTATAATATAATATAATATAATATAATATAATATAATATAATATAATATATAATAATATAATATAATATATAATAATAATAATAATAATAATGGAAGGTAGTTCGTGTACTCGTGTCTTTGTATGTGTCTCAATATATATATATATATATATATATATATATATATATATATATATATATATATATAAATTAATGAATAAATAAATATATTATTTTATTATTTAATATTATATCCATAAACCACATATATAATCTAGCTACAATTATTTGAAAAATTATTAATAAATTTAAATAGTTTCAGTCTTTGAAATTTATTAAAAATTGTTGCATTTGATATTTTGATTTAAAATTTTTTAAAACGCGTTATTATATCATATTAATTTTTCATGATTATTGTTGTTATTAAATTGTTTATTACACTGTTTATTATTATTTGACGACTTTTTTAAGGACTAGAAATTAATTTAAGAGTATTAATGGTTTTAAAGAGATACTCGATTATTTTATTTATAAAAGGTTTGATTATAAATAGATTTTACATTAATTGAGTTTTATTTTATAAAATTCATATTCTTCTAGAAATTTTTCTAAAAGTTTCATCTACTTTCTTTCTAATATTTTTGTGGTTATCTCTTATTTGTTTAATGATCAAAGACAACAAGTGGATTCACAACCGAGAAATGTACACTTCTAACCAATCAAAATCTAAAATGAAGTAAATTCACTTCTTGACTCTATTTTTTGAGTTATATTACCATTTTTAGGCACATATGGTTCTTGGTCTATGCATGTGACTCAAAATAGAAGTGAATCTCTATTTTGATGTAATCGTCATGATATGCTTAGATATGTGATATGATATTTGTGTAGACAATTACAATATCATGTGAAAACTAGAGTTTTAGGAGCATCCTTGAGTCGGGGGCTTTCCTAAACTAGGTAAGGGAAGCTAGTGTTATTTTATACATATTGATTGTTGGATTGATTCATATTTTGTATACTATTATATGATGATTTGGTCTATGAATTTGGTTGATTGAGTTTAGATATATGATGTGCTAGTCAATTTTGATTGTGAATCTACATAGGACGGATCATTTTGGTGAATTTGATTTATATAAGGCACTCTAATACTTTTAAAATGCCATTTTAGAACTAGGAAATGTGTGATAGTGCCTAGAAAGGCTAAATGGCTAACCTAATACACCTAGGGAGTTTTTGGTTTTATGCAGACTCGTTGGGCGAGCCAGACCAGTAGTAAGCAAGATTGAGAATGAAATTGTTAAGATATTTACAACAAACACACATTAAAAAGTTTAACTACTTCTAACACTACTATACAGATTTTTGTAGATAGTCTTCATCTATCTTCTATTACACGGTTTAATATAAGGATGGCATTATGAGCTTGCCCGTCAGGCCGGCCCGTAAATCCACAAAAATAATGTGGGGCAGGCCATGATAGTGAACCCACCGGCCCACAGTGGCCCGGCCTGTAGTAGCCTGTGGCCCGCTCAGGCTAGCCCGCAAACCCGTATTAAAAAAAAAAAAGAAAACTTGCACTTGTGTATATCAGTTACTTTTTTTCTGCACTCTTGCATTAACGTTACAAATTCTTGTATGACTAAAAAAATACAAGTATTATGTATATTTTAATATGCTAAAATTTTAATAATACATCGTGTATGTCAAAGTATGAATATGAATATAATAAAAATGTTGAATTATCAATTTATCATCCAACTCCCCAAAGTCTTTGCTTAATTTTGTGAACTTCTTAAAGTTTTCCAATTTTTTGAACATTGAAAATTTTATCATAATAATTTCAAAAAATTAAAAAAAAAAGTGGGTTGGCCCACGGGTCTGCGAGCCCACACTTATGCAGGACAGGCCGACCCGTATTGCCACTCTGAATTTAATATGTGACTAGACTATTCAATAAATTGTATGATGCACATCAATTGAACTAATCATCACAAATTCAAGTGGATATGTGTATCATTTTAAAATTTTATATAAAGTGTGTGATCTAGTAATATAAAGACACATTGTGAAGTGTGATCCCAAGAATCATAATATTAAACTTAAAACTCATCGTAGAAAAGAAAAATATTTTGTTTCACTAGTGATCTAGTAATATAAAGACACAATGTGAAGTCTTGTGTTAAAGTTTTCTACAATGGATGCAAGTAGCCATAATAAAACAAGAAATTAAGGTTGAATTTTACCAATTGTGCTTTGAATGGGTCATATGTTAGTTATTATTAGGATATCATTAATAGAAGTTCTCGTAAGGGTCTTGAATGTTACAAATTTACATGGTTTTATTTAGATACATTTGACTTGTAATTTCTTGTATTCTTAAATATAAGTTGTCAAGTTATAATTTATTGATTATGTTTTAGTACGAGAGTGTTATATATAGAGAGGATTAAATATGATTTTAGTCGCTACACTTTGATGCAAAATTGAAATTCGTTCTTATCTAACACTTTGATACAATTTGGTCTCCAAACATTAAAAATAAATAGATATAGTCATTCTAACCCAACTCTATTAAAGTTTTTTGACTTGACAAATGCGTTTCAGGTTGGCATTTGAGCTATTTACATTATTTGATACATTCCAGTTCAAATGTCAACTTGAAACGTCGTTTAACAAGCCCATAAAAAAATAATGTCGTTGAATTAAAAGGACTATATCCATTTATTTTTAAAGTTTGAGGATCAAAATATGTCAAAGTTTGAGACATATACAAATTAATTTCGTATCCAAGTTTAAGAACTAAAACCATATTTAAATTATATAATATTTTTGTCTCATTAGAGAAACTTGTCGGAATTAAATTTTTCTTATACTTTAATATGTAATATATTCATACAATGATATATTTTAAAACCATTAAAAAATTATATTTCTTTAGGGATGAAATATTTTTTTTCAAAAATCAAAAGATAGGATTTTTATATGAAGGACAACAACAAATATTCAACCTATATATTACAAATAAAACATATTTAAGATAAAAAAGAATATATCAATTACATTGTAGAAGTCAACATAATTGAAATATTGAATTGTCCAATCTAGTATGTAGAATGAAGTTTAGGTTGTAGTTCAAACCTCCCTACATAAGTTTTCATAATCTCCATTTTTATCTTACACAACTCCCTATAAGTTTATAAATAGCATCTCTTTCAAGACCTACCCTTCCCTACCTTAGGTAAGTTCTACCATAATTAAGGTTGTTTATACTCTAATTAGATTCCTTATCACTTAACTCATCCACTAGATTATATATAAATAGATAAATATTTATTGATTATTTTCTTTGAGTGCTAAAAGTGTCCTTTTAGGTATTCTAATGAATACCTTTGCCATTGCTAACCTAATTCTTCATCACTCTCAACTTGAGGATTGAATGTACATGAAATATCCTTAAGAAGGCTATACTAGGTCACTGTATATATCATGTATCTATTGACTTTAATTTCTAATTTTTTTTATCATTTAATGTTGTGTGTTTCTCCAAACGTGTAGTTTCTCATTTCTCAAGATTCAATGAACCTCAAATCGTTGAAGGCTTAAATAGGTCACTGTGCATAGTTAATTTATTGACTTTAATTTGTTTTTATTGTTTGTACTTGCTTTTAATGATGTCATATCCAATTTAGTTTTATCATCTATAGTAAATAACAATTGTTTATGGTATGTGATTCCATGATTTCGTGTAAATAACTTATTTTTTTTATCCTAATAATATTTTTAAATTATAATATAAAATTCACAAGAAAGTATAAGAAACAAAAAACGAAGAAGTTAATACATAGTAAAGTTAAAACGAAAAATAGAAAATAAACTAATGCATAGAAGAAACTTTCACCAAGATTAGAAAAATAATTACTCACTTACTACTAAGAGTTTAGAATATTTGATTTTATATATAATCATATTCTTTTGTAATAATATAACTTCACTATAATTAGAATAAGTAATATATTTAATTTTTTATATAATAAATTAAATTAAATTATATATATATATATATATATATAAGTAATAATACATATATACTTTTAATTATAACAAAGATTATAAGAATCTGTAAGATCTGAACACATGAACAAACAACACTTATGTTTTCACTATATTACAATTTTAGGACAATTACATTTCTATACCATAAACAAATATTAACACAATATTATTTTGAATCTACTTTTATTTCTTTTAACTTAATGAAATATTTCTAGATAATAAAAAAATTTATATACATATATATTAAATTTTTTATTTTCATTTGTGTATACATTAATTAAAAACTCACTTTAATTATTTTTTCTATTATTTATATAAAAACTAGTACGAACGACCATATATATCAATGTTGCTTTGCTGTTTTTATTTAATCAACACTATTAATTGCACATGAATTTTAAAAGTACACTGTTCACATTTAAAAATTCAAAGTTGTGTACTTATTCAAGATTAGATAAAAGTACAAAGAAAAAATTAATAATTGAACACGAGTTTGTTTAGATGATAATGTATTGTTAAACTCGTTATTTTGTGTTTCACAAAATATACTATATAAAATGAGCCTGCTTTGTCAATGAAGGAAAAAAACACGTGCATGATGGACACGTTTGTCACATATAACAAAAATATAAATAGCATTATATTAAAAAAAAAACAGAGATAAAAAGTGTAATTTGGAAAAAAAAAATAATGTAATTTATTCGTTTTACTATATGTGACACGTGTCCATTTCATTTACTTTTTTGTCAACATTATAGTAAAAAACAATAAACGGAGGGATTGGGAACTTTTGTACGCTAATGTTTTTTTTATCTTATGTAAACATGTAGTTAATACAATGCCAACTTTTATTATAATAATAATAATAAGAATAAGAGATAATTAGAAAATTATTATCTTATTTAAAAAGTTATATCCCATAACGAAAAAAACCATACACACCGTAACATACCATTTTTTTATTATAATGTGAATCAAAGAGATTTAATATAAAAATACAACTCAAACATATATATATATATATATATATATATATATATATATATATATAATTTAATTAACAATCCATAATCAATTTAATTTAATCAAATACAAGCATACAAAAATCATATAAATCATCCATAGTTTTATACATAAAAAAAATATTTAACGAATTAAATATCCACTTACATGTTTTATAAAACTGATATTAAGTGTCTTACTAGAGACTAACATATAATTTAATCTAAGACTTAGATTAACAAGAAAACTCAAGAGAAAGAAATATGATAAGCTCATCACAACTCAAATTGCACATCTACACATGTCACGGTTGCCGATACAAACAAGACATATTTTGTCGGTTATACGAGAGACATTACATCCATTCACTGGAAATACTATTTTAGAATTAAAAAAAAAACCTCATCATATGAAACTATATGAATTGGAAATTCACACTTTTTCACATAACCATACCTTCCATTTGATCTTAACATTCATTGCATGGACCAAGGTGATTTGCCATGCCCCTAATAAAGGAGCAGAAGCGAGTATTATTGTTGAAGATTAAGCATATAAATAATGTACATTAGCACATGCAACTTATTTTATTTCAATAATCATGTAAGATTGCTTCTCAATAAAGAATTGTCAAATAATTTGATTCATTAGTTTCATGCTTTAAAGTTCACATATATAATAAATACTACATGTAGAACGAATAAAACTTATATGGAGTGAATAACCCTTTGCAACTTCATTGTTAGAAACCTATGTCACTATATCAGCCTCATACGATAGAAGATTTGCTTAGAGAATATGAACGTCTTTGAAACATCAAAACCAGAAGAAATGATGTCTTCCTAAAAAAGTATAATGGAGATATCTTCAAATTCAGTCTTTGCATTTATTTGTAACAAATGTCTTCGAAAAATATCACAACTACATAAAAGAAAAATTATTAAAACATAACAAAATAATATGTAAATTTAATAATAATAATAATAATAATAATAATGATAATAATTAAAGGAAGACAAATATCTTAGATTGATTAAAAGTCTCAACATTGGTTGATGTGAGATTATGTACCAACTCCGCTTCCAGAACCAACTCCTCCTGATGTTAACTCTTGTGTAACAATTAAATTCTAAAATTAATTGAAACAAAGTATTATTAATATGCGCAAAAACATAATTAAAAGAGAATTTTAGATGAAAAATAAACCAAATTCATACCAATGAAAATCTTCTCACACAACTCAAACTTTTCATCGAAAATGATACCATCAAATTGATTTATCACTACTGGAAAATGGGCTTATTATGACTGATAAAACGAACTTACTATTCTGGTGTCATAGTTCCAAGAGACATAGAAAATGTGCGCTTTTTATGATACCGCAGAAACCTGTCATAGTAAGTCAGATTACTATGATAGGTGTTCATTTAACAGTCATAATAAGTCCAGATTACTGTGATAGGTAGTGTAAACTACGTCATACTAAGTCAGATTTTTTTTTTTGATTTTGTTGTTTTACCATTTTCCTTTCCATTCAATTCACCTGCAAATAACTTTCACACAACCAGACCAAACAATTCCAAACCAAACCAATTCCATAGAGTTAAGTTGTCTAACAAACTCAAAAATTGACACCTACAATCTTGACAACTTTTACAAATACTCTCAAAAAGATTGTAAGTACTATAAAACTAAGCTTTCTACAAGTTATCAACAACATTCAAAAGAAAGGAAGCCCACTTGGTTCTAATTTCTTCTTCCTAGATATAAATGGAACACCCTGCAACCTTGAATGAGCTTCCAAAGACCTACAAAAAGTAAACATTCATTAAATTATATTGGAAGGAAATAAAATAGAATAAAAAAACTTACGCCTCTAATATATTTTTGATGGACAATGTGTTAGCAACTGCCAATGACCCCTACAAGTTGGAATTATATTAATAAAAAAATAAGTTTTAAATTAGTTACCTATAATTTAAGAATTGTGTATTATGCAAGTAAAGTGCTAAATACACCTCTTTGCTAACTTTTTCAAATATCTCTGTTAAGTATTTTTGCACCTCTTTCGATCTATTTCCTATATTCTTAGTGATAATAGGGTAAAGACATTGATGTGGAGTAGTTGATGATTTTTTTCATAAGAAATGTCACTATGATGACTTTTCAATTGAAGTAATAAATAAATTTTCATTTTCAATATTATTAATAATTTCCTTTCATTACCATTTGGGAATTTGGATTGCCTGTCCTAACATATTTCACTAAAGTCCTTTCCAATCTTTTAATTCTTACAATGTAAATCTACTACAATTCAAACTACACATTTTTAATCATAAAAGTCTTATAGAAAATAAAATGTGATAAATTATAACAATCTTGCATAGTTTTGAAAATTTGTAAGACTTTTTTTATATTAACATATAAAATAGTAAGAGCATTCTTTTGCGGAGCACTGCCAATTGGCTATTGATGGCTAAAGAAACTACCAAAAAGTCTTGTTAAATATATGAGCTGATTACTTATAATGAGTTGGAATAATTTTATTATATTTTGTAGGTTCTGAAAAAGGCATATATGATCCACAAAATGCAGTTCAAAGTATTTTGGCAGAGAGAGATATACTTATATCAGTTCGAAATCCTTTTGTGGTAAGAAGACCTGCAATTTACTGCTCATTTATGAAGTTGTTGTATAACACACTGTTCTAATTTTCACGTAACTATGATGAACAGGTTCGATTTTTCTACTCTTTCACATGTCGGGAAAATAGCTACATACCCAATAACCACAAACACTATGCAAAAATAAAGAAAAAGAAGTAATGCTAAGAATATAATGTTAAGTGAAAAGAAGACAGGTTCTATTTAAGACTTAGACTAATAGAAATGTTATAGAGGATTAGGTATGCAAGCATTTCTTCGTTACATTGCATCATAGATATTGTCACAGTTTTTGTTATTTATTTTAGCCCTTATCAACATTGGTAAGTTATACCCTTACGCAAGCATGGAATGAGTTTAAAGAATTCATTCCCCTGATAACACAGAATAACAATGGCAGCACACATTAAAATGGCAAAGCATCTCTCACTCACTCCAAAGCAGAACCATAGTCCAACACACATGTGCAAACTAAGTGAAGAAAAGAGGGAAAACTTGTCCAAATGGAAACGGTGCGCGAACGGTGTGTGAACGACGTGACGATCGGTGCGACGAACGGCGAGGCGAACAGAGTGGCAACGACAACGCGAAACGAGAAGGCAGCGTGACTGTTTGAGAAAGAAAGGATATGCCAACGGTGTGTGAACAGCACGACGATCGGTGCGGCGAACAAAGCGGCGACGACAACACAAAACGTGACTGCAACGTGACTGTTTGAGAAAGAAATGATACTTCTGCAGAAATAGTGGAGACGAGAAAGAGAAATGAGGGAAGAAAAAAATTAGGGATTTAGAGATATTATGACAGGTTTCTCAAAATCTGTCATAATATATTTTTAACATAATTTCAATTTTGCCACCAAGTCTATCTACTATGATTGGTCCTTTGCACCTGTCATAAAAAATTTCCCTTTTCACTTCTTATGACAAATCCCTTTTTATCAGTCATAATAATTATTATTTGGTTAAAATACTCCGTTGGTCCTCGTTTCTGTAACAAAATCTCAATTTGGTCCTCGTATTTTTATTAGTCTCAATTAGGTCCTCATTTTTGTAAATTAGTATCAATTAGGTCCTTTCCGTTAGTAGAGAACTAACACCGTTAAGTAGGTGCCACGTGTCAG